>Ga0208355_1000010_pt1 | contig 133637 bp, 104 predicted proteins | sample NGESurdeep072012_6_FD_184458 | JGI IMG/M metagenome (GOLD analysis project Ga0208355, IMG submission 184458) | Arctic peat soil microbial communities from Barrow, Alaska - NGEE Surface sample 210-3 deep-072012 (SPAdes) | ecosystem: Environmental > Terrestrial > Soil > Wetlands > Peat ... | reverse complement strand
GGGGGGGGGGGAATTCACAACGCAGCGTGCAGCCAAAGTTGCTGCCGGTGGATTTCCGGTCGCCGGTGGCTGTCAACGCGCAATCGAATTAGCACACCAGTTGATATCTAAAAAAGACTATTGGACGCCAGTTTTCTTTCTGGGTTTTGCCCAAACAAACCCGACCCGGTCCAGCGCATCAATTTTTTCTTGGCTGAGACGTTTGCGTCGTCGGCTATACTTTTGTGACTTTACCCAAGCTTTAAGTTGGGCCGTCGCATCGTCAGTGACAATGATGTTTGGGTTGGCATGTACTGCCATGTATTCCTTAAATTGCTCAAACATCGTTTGCCATTGAAACCGGACGGCGATAATTTTTCTAGGTTTCGGCCACAAAAATCCAACCCGGTCCAGTGCTTCAATTCTTTCTTGGCTGAGATGTTTGCGTCGTCGGGTATCCTTTTGTGACTTTACCCAAGCTTTAAGTGGGGCCGTCGCATCGTCGGTTACAACAATGTCTGGATTGGCATGAATGGACATATAATTTTTAAATTGATCAAACATTTCTTGCCATTGATACCGGACGGCAACAGTTTTTCTAAGTTTCGCCCACAAAAACCCAACCCGGTCCAGCGCATCAATTTTTTCTTGGCTGAGATGATTGCGTTTTCGTGCGTCCTTTTGTGACTTCACCCAACCTTTGAGTTTGGCTGTTTCGTTGTCGGTTACAACAATGTTCGGATTGCCGTGGTTTGATATGTATTCTTTGAGTTGTTCAAACATCTTTTGCCAATGCTTATCGTAATACGCTTTCCACACTTCAGTAACCCATGGGAACCCGATGGAATCAAGGCGCGCTTTAAGTTCTTTGTTTATTTTCCCATTTTTGAACTTAGCCCGTTTGTCGGACATCCATACTGCAAGATTTGTATACTTTTTCTCACTACGCGGAACAACAAAATGCCCATGCTTGGATTTGAATTGCAATATTGCTTCAATCTGGCGATCCCAAAATTTTGTTTGCGCACCTCCCACCATAACCTCCCATTCAAAACCAATTGAATTAAGAAGCGCCTCATGCTCTTTGTTTATTTCACCGTGCCGTTTTTTGTGCCGTTGGTCTGAAACCCAAAGCCCAAGCAACCGATTCTTTTTCCACCTCACTGGAACTCTCGTATGCTTGAATTGTTCTTTGAACGCCTTTAATTCGGCGAATCGCATTTCCCAGGTCACCTTGCCGCCAGCCCAATCAAAGTTGAGTTTTTCAAGCAAAGCCATGCGTTCTTGAGGCAACCAGCCGCGATTGTAATAAACTCGTTGAGTGCTGACCCATTTCCCAAGGGTCTTATTTTCCTTCCAATCTTGCGTCACACGACAATGGCCAAATCGGTGATAATATTTAATCAGTTCCAAATAATTTTCATTCCAGATTGCATCAACCGGATTCCAAATAAATCCTATTTGATTTAATAAACTTATTTTTTCTTCATCTAAAACCTTCCGTTTATACAAGACACGCTGGCGTATCACCCAACCCGCAAGAGTTCTGCTTTCCTTGTAGGTTCGTGGAACGTTGCTGTTACCATATTTCTCATAGTAGGAAACCAATTGGCCGTAGCGTTCATGCCACGATTCGCCAAGCACATTTACGCAGCTTGCGATAATTGAACGACGTAGATTTTCGAACGTAATCTCTGGCCCAAGAATTTCAACGCGCTCTCGGAAGCGTGTATCATCATAACCCCTCTTGCGACCGCGCTGTAGGCGCATATCGCGGATGATTTCAGCCAACATTTCGTCTTGTTCCTGTAGCGATTGGAGAACATCCCACACATCGTCGTATTCCGCGCGAGCGACGGCTTGTTCTATCGTTTCACCAGCAGCCTGTTCGACATATAACGGCACAATGACATAACCACAGTTCTTGTTGGGGGCGATACGCATTGCGCGTCCAGTGGCTTGCACAATGTCCACCCGGCTACGCCTTGGTGAAAGAAATGCCACCATGTCGACCGCAGGAACATCTACGCCTTCGGTTAGACAGCGTGCATTGGACATCACTGCTCGCGGTGCGTCACGGAAATCACGCATAACATGCTCACGTTTTGCCGTCGGCATATTGCCGTTGACATGAAATGTCTGAAAATCCGGCAAGTGGACACGGACACCCTCATTGCCATCAGCAACGAAGGAAGCAGCGGAAGATATGCTGCTATGGAATGTAAAAATCTTTTTTACGCCAAATTTTTCAACCGCGTCGCACAATGCAATCTGGTTGGCAACTTGCCGAGCATGGACAGGATCGCCACCGATTAATACTTCGCCTCGCTTCAAAAGTTCATTTGTTACCATTTCAGTCGTGATGTGAGAGATAATAACTTTGTAGCGGCAAATAATTTTCCGGCGGGCGGCCTCCGCAAAAGGAAGTCGGAAGGATTGCGGGCCATAGACATCCGTTTTGTCCATCGAGAACACGAGTTTCGCATCACCTTCCTTGTTGCGCTGGCTTGGATTGTAATGCCGTGGCGTGGCAGTAAGGAAAAGGCGTTTGCGGATGGAAAGATTTTTATCATCAAGGGCAAAGGCGAAGTTGCGGCCTTCGCGTCCGGCGGTCTTGTGCGCTTCATCGAACACCGCAAAGTCAAAGCACTCACCAGGCTTCAGTGCTTCGCCAACAACGCGGCGTGCGGATTGGTAGGTGGAGAAAATCAGCTTCACGCCGGCAAAGGGCGCGTCCAGAAAACTGCGCACGGTCGCGGCGTCGGTTGTGACTTCAAAGTCGAGGTCGGATTGCTCTGTTTTGAGCATGTCGAGTCCTTCCTTCACACTCCGGTCGGAGCAGACGCAGAGGTAGGCCAGGTTGGGCAGGTTGGTTTCGCGCAGCCATACGTGCAGGGTCTGGCGCAGCAAGGCCAACGAAGGCAGCAAAACCAAAACGCGCTTGGCTTGTAGCCGTTCCATGACCCACAACGCAACGAGCGTTTTGCCCGTGCCGCAAGCCATGATGGCGGAAACGCGGCCGTGCGTTTGCAACGCAGGAAGCAGGGCGTCCAGTGCTTCGGTCTGATGATCTTTCGGTGTTTTTTTTGGCGCAATGTAAGCGGCATCGGCCAGCCATGCCTCGATGGCGCGGAAGTCGTCGGCTTCCATGCGATCCAAGTCCGCACCACGGATGCAAAAGAAGCCCTGCCGGTCATTGAGCACGGAGGGAAGTTCGTCGCAGTTGGTGAGCAGCACGCGGCTATGAATGCGCGGGCTGTCGGCCAGACCGATGAAGGTGGAGAGTTCGCGCCACGTCAGCGACGGGCGACCGGTGCGGAATTTGACCTGATAGGCATCGAACTGGCCGAGCAAGGTTTGCAACACGCCATCCACGCCCTGATCCTGCTGCGTGAGGCCGAGACTTTTCAGGATGTCGAGCGGCACCGAATCATGCGGCCACACGTGCGCGGCATCATGTTTGCGTTGTGTGGCGAGATAGGCTTCGGCAAAAACTTCAAAGGCATCGCCCCGCGTTTTCTCATCGGGCAGTGTAGCGATCTTCTGTTCCAACTCTGCAAAGCTGGTCAAGCCAGAGAATAAACGTCGCTGGACGAAAAAAGTCGCTCTTTGATGCCGAGCCGTTGCCACGCAGAAAGATTATCAATGCAGCCCAGTGAAGAAAAGCCTCAGTAAACTGTTGCCAGTTTGCCGGGAACATGGAAATGGTGCGTGCGACAGCCCGTTTGTGACGAGAGCGGCGTTGGGTTCGCAGCTCATTAAGCGGAGAATTCAACGCCGCTTGGTCGCACCATGCGATTCTGCGGACTGATGAAACTTGGCTGCCGGAATGGAGCGGCAACCTGAACGGAGTGCAGCGGTGGCGCAGTTCGGTCGCGTGGGATGTCTTGGGGCAAGCCAGTCTTTCGGCTTACGGCGTCAAGCCAGTTGGCAAAGCTCCTGAACTGCACGACGGACGATGTTGCCATTCTCGTCAGCGCGGGAAAACTGCGGGCGCTCGGCAAGCCGAAGCCCAACGCGATGAAATTCTTTAGCTCCATTGAATTGATCACCTTGCTCGCGGAGCGTGATTGGCTGGACGATGCCACGAAAACCATCGGCCAATACTGGTGGCGAAAGAACGCCCAGCGCCATGGTTTGACCTTGGAAAAACTGGCGGACGTTGCACCTGTGGACTCCCATGCCCATCCAAAAAATGTTTCTAAAAGGCTTTAGGACAATTTGAAACGCATCACCAGTGGAGCGAACGGCAAGAAACGCGCCGATTATCCGCGCAACTCTTTGCAGTTAAACTGTCAGTTGCGATTTTGGGTCATGCAGGCGCAGATTGTTGCCGGAAGGGAGGCGTAAATGAAAAATAGTTGCATAAAACAGCGCGTTGGCCTATCAAAGCGGAAATGGCAACCCGCGTTAATCTTGATGCCCTGATTCGCCGAGAAGATTTCGATGAAACAGTTGCTCCAACAATCCCGCAACAGGGAAAACGAAAAGAGACGCTTTCTGTTACAGATCTGAAAAAGGGCGAGTTCTTTTTTGGGGTGCTTCGGAAGCCCGACTTCCAGCGAGAAACGAATGACTGGGATTCGGCAAAGATTCTTGATTTAATCAAAAGCTTTTTGTGCAAAGATTTAATCCCGGCAATTATTCTCTGGCAAAGCAAAAGCAATTTAATCTTTGTAATTGACGGATCGCATCGCTTGAGTGCGCTGGCGGCGTGGATTAACGATGATTACGGGAACGGTGAAATTTCAAAACAATTTTACGAGGGTAAAATTCCAGACGAGCAAATCGAAATCGGTGATAAAATCAGGGTGCTGATTAACAAAAACATTGGCTCATACAGCGACCACAAGCTTGCAGTTGACCATCCAGACAAAGTCACGCCCGAAATTGTCGGCCGCTCTAGAATCCTTGGGGCGGTATCCCTGCAGGTGCAATGGGTTGAAGGAGATTCCAACAACGCTGAAAATTCATTCCGAAAAATAAACGAACAGGGCGTTCCGATAAATTCGACGGAGAAGAAAATTTTGAATGCGCGCCGGAAGCCAATCGGCTTTGCATCGAGAGCAATCATCAGGAGCGGTCAAGGTCACAACTATTGGGTGGATTTTAACGCGGAAGTCCAAAAATCCCTCAAGGAGCAGGCAAAGCTAGTCCATGAGTTACTTTTTCTGCCAAAGTTAAAAAACCCAATAAAGACTTTGGAATTGCCGCTGGCTGGCAAAGTGTTTTCAGCGCAATCGCTCCCGATAGTATGGGATTTCATCCGCATTGTGAATCCGCTGGATAAAATTGATGCCGACGACCCCGACGGAACCCTAACATTGAATTTTTTGGATAATTGTAAAAAGACCGCGCAGCGTATAAACAGCGACGACCAAAGCTCTTTGGGGCTTCATCCAATCGTATATGTTTATTCTGAAAATGGTCGCCACAAGCCCGCTTCCCTCTATGCAATTACTGATTTAATTTTGGATTTTGAGAAAAAGAAAAATTTTGAAGATTTTATTTGTGTCCGCGAGCAATTTGAAAAATTGCTTTTGGAAAACGATTACATCATCCAACAGATTGTCCGTTTCCGCCGCAGTGCAATCGCCAGTCATGAGCTGATCAAAGACTTTTATTTGGCTTGCATTCAAAAGCTGCTGGAAAAAAAGGAAATTCCAAAGGCGATTGCCGAAATCAGCCAAACAAATGAATTTTCATTTCTTACAAAACCGACAGTCGAATCGCCGTCGAACCCATCAAAAGACTTTTCGCGGGCTGTTAAATCTCGCGCTTACATCAAAAGTGCTTTGGAGGGGGCTGTGAAGTGTGGAATTTGTGGAGGTTATGTCCACACAAACAGCGTTTCGATAGACCATAAAACGGACAAAAAGTTTGGCGGGGATGCCTCTGCCGAAAACGCACAAGTAACTCACCCGTATTGCAACAGCGCAAAAGACAAATTGCTACCGCTGATTGCTAAATTTAAGGTTTCTAGTTAACGTGGCGAAGCATGGCAACGCTTGTGTGATGCCCGGCGGGAAAAACCTTCAACGAAACCTTCAACGATTTCTTCAATAACCGAGTAAGAAGCAGGTAAGTGGCGGGTTAAGTCAGATAGTTGGCGGATAGTATCAAAAACCGCTTGAACCCCTGTAAATCAGGATATTGAGGCTGGTTGTCGGTGAAGACTTCGTTCGATTCCGACCCTCGCCTCCAACGACTTACGCGGATTTCTCGATTTCTAGGCGTTGGTTCAAAACCGACCCTCGCCTCTGCTGCCGTTAAAGTATCGCTCCCAGCAACTCTTTCGCGGCTGACAAGCTCCAGTTTTTGGCGCAAGGAGTCATAAATTTCTCCAGTAGCCAAGCCAGCAGCAATCTCACGGCATGAAGTGGGATTAATCACCCGAACGGTTGTCAGCTAAAGTCGAACCGTAACGGCAAGGTGCGCGAGAACGACTATTTCACAATACGGGAATTATACATTAGTTGCTATGTCAATGGAAAGTTAAGGTCACTGTTTTTCTAATATTTGACTTGACGGAATTGCGTTCTTGCCGGAAAATCGCATCGTGCAGGACGCGATTGTAAATCATCAACCCCCTCAACCTATGTCCTCAAACATCAATCATTTATTCTGTTCACCAGTGCGGTTTTCGATGAAAGCATTAAGACTTTTATGAAAATCCCTGACAGGATGGATGCGCCCTCATTGTTCGGGGATATGCGTGTTTTGAAAATCCAAAGCATAAGTGTAGTTGTCCTGCCAAATCGCAATGTTGGATCCAAAACGCTACTTTCGCGCTTTCGGCATTTCCTTGGCCCGCTATGCATGGTGCTCGTTTCGTTTATGGCGCAATCGGGATATGCGGGAGGGCCGATCCTGATACTGCCCACGAGCGTAGTCGAAGGGGCCGGGATTTTGACGAATGGCGGTCAGGTCAATCTTTGTGCGACTGCCGCATCAAACATTGTCGTGACTCTTCAATCCAGCGATCTCGCCTCCGTGGCGTTGCCCGCCAGCGTTACAATTCTTTCAGGTCAATCGAATGCGTTTTTCAACGTTACCATTGGAGACAATCTCATCGCAGATGGAAACCGCAACGTCATCATCACGGCCACCACTGTTTTTTCCACCAACGCGACGGCGGTCCTTGTGGTCGATAATGATCCGGACCACATTCGGTTTGCAGCGGTGCCGTCAATCACGGATACGAATAACGGCTTCTTCGTCCTTGTCACCGCGGTAAATGCGGATGGTTCCGTACAAACAAATTTCAACGGGAGTCTGGCCATGATTGCTCAAGGCCTTGAAGGTGCATTGCTCCTGGCAACCACCAATAGCGGGAACTTTTCCCAAGGACAACGATACGTGAACATCCAAGTCACAGCACCAGGACATGGAATTCGCATTGGCTGTCTGGAATACCCCGGTCAAAGTGATGCCTTCACCGTTATTCCGCCCGCCTTTTACCTCAGTTCCCAGCCGGTTGCAGACATCGTCTGGCATCAAGCATCACAGACGCTGCTCGCCTCGGTGCCGGCCAACGGCGGCGTCTATTCGAACTGTCTTGTGGCAATTGATCCCGCAACCGGAATGGTGACTAATTCTTATCCCGTCGGTTTTGATCCGAGCCAGATAGAAATCTCGCCGAGTGGCAACTATCTCTACGTGGCACTCAATAACCACACAATGCTTCAGCGCTTTGACCTCAACACTAGGGTCGCTGGAGTCCCCTTTGCGCTTGGCACCAATAGCAATTCCTTCCGCTACGCTTATGACTTTTGCGTCCCACCGGGAATGACGGACTCGGTCGTCGTGGCAGTCCGGGTCCAGGACTACCTTGGGAATACTTCCATCGACGGAATCTATCGTTATGACAGCGGTTCCGAGGTGGCACTGCCAAATTTTTCCGCAGTCGGGTGGTTGGTTGAGAGCATGGACACGGGTTTCGGGGTCGCAGTGTCACCGCCTTTGGCGACTGGCAACGCTTCAACCGGAGCAATGCTTGCCACCAGCCCAAATTTTTCCGGCAAGGCGGCTACCTACCGCGGCGGCGAATTCTTCGATGATCGCGGGAATGTTTATTCCTCCGGAAATCTTGCGCAATTGGGGACTTATCCAAGCGTGCTCGATCAAATCTATTATACTGCCTTGCCGGAAGTGGATTCTGTGTTTCGGCGGGTCTTCTATCTTGCCGGATATTTTAACTACGGTTCTGCTATCTACCAATTGAAGGTTTACGACCGTGATTTGTTCCAGCCCATCTTTCAGTGGACCATGCCGTCCGCACCCGGTTCCCCGACGCGCCTTCTTCGATGCGACACGAACAGTCTGGCATACGTCGCCGGTAACCAGCTCTGGTTTATTCGGCCCGACGCCACGCAACCGCCGCGCCCGCCCGCCGACCTCTCACTTTCTGTGTCCGCGCCTTTACCGGCACCCGCCGCCGGAGTCAGCAGCACGTTTTCACTGACTTTATCGAATGCGGGTCCGGGGGTGGCTTCGGTCGTCCGGGTGACCAATACCCTTCCTGCGAACGCGGTGATTGTGCAAACAGTGCCGTCCACAGGTACAGTCACACCCGCCAATTCGGCATTTACTTGGAACGTGTCCAATCTAGGAGCGGGTTCCAACGCCACCCTGCACGTGACAATTCAATTCAACAGTGGCGGTTGGCAAACCAACACAGCTTGGGCCTTGGGCTACGAACGGGACCCTGTGTTTACGAACAACATTGCTACCATGTCGGTTTATGTGCAGCTCCCGCAGCAGGAGTTTGGCGTTTTCCCGGTCAACTTCGCCGCGCAAGATTTGCTTTATGATCCAGCACGTGATCGGCTCATTCTCACGGTCACCAACATCGCGGTTCTAGGGCAAACCAACGGCTTGGCGGTTTTCAATCCCTATACCGGGCTGGCCGAGTCCTTCATTCCCATGAACTACGCTCCGTCGAAAATGGCCCGCTCTGATGATGGCCAGTTTCTCTATGTCTCATTGCCGGACGTTGGAAGAGTGCAACAATTCAGCCTTCCAACCTTGGCGACCAACTACAATTTTGTGATCGGTGGTGAAGTGATTTACGGCGTCCAATACACAAATTACGCGCGCAGCTTGGCGGTCGTTCCGGGCCAGCCCGATTCCATTGTTGCTTGGGCCGTGCGCCACCCCTACGCCGGCTCGCTTGAATACGGATATGGCATTGGCCTGTATCGGAATGGCGTGATGGCTTCCAGTGTCACGGACAACGGGGGTTCGTGGCAGGTATTGTTCGACACTGACTCGGGCACTTTGTTTGGCTATAACAATGGCGATCTTAGACAATGCTCCTTGGACTCCAACGGTGTTGCTTTTGTGGAGCAGTATCCAACACTTAGCTCTGCAGGCAGCGACATCGAGTATGGCGGCGGCCATCTGTTCAATACGGGAGGCGAGATGCTTGATTACAATCCATTTCGCGTGGATTGGGTCTTTGCCGGAGCGCAAGGCGCTGCCCTCGTCGCGCCGGACAAGGATAGCGGACGGGTTTTCTTCCTTGTGCAAAATGGCGGCTGGCAGCTCAAAGCCTATGACATTTCCAGCCGCCGCCTTTTGGGTAGCCAGGCTATTTCAAACGTGGTGGGCACTCCCAGCAAACTCATTCGTTGGGGTTACGACGGGTTGGCTTTCCAAACCAGCGGCAACCAACTTTTCATCATCCGCTCGCCCATGGTGCGGACGAACACCTTTGCCGATCTGGCGATCTCTCTGGCGCCGCCGACTGGAACAGTTCCACTTGGCAGCAACGCGGCGTTTACGGTGACCTTGGCAAACCAAGGAACCCTCCAGGCGACGAATGTGGTGATCACAAACATACTATCCGCAGGCGCCACTCTGGTTTCAGTTTCGGCGGATGCAGGAACGTGGACCAGCAACGCCAGCGGCCAAACAGCGGTTTGGTCATTGCCGGCATTGGATGCCGGCGCGCACGTCACACTTTCATACACCTGTCTGTCGGCCCAGACGGGTCTTTTGACCGCTCTCTCCACCGCCACGACAACCACGTTTGACCCGGCCGCCTCGAACAACACGTCCGTGGCGACGGTGCTGGTAGGCGCACCGATCGGCCTTGACGGCTCATATAGTTTTCAAATCGCGGCAAACGACATGGTCTGGTCTCCTACACTCGGCAAATTCCTGGTGACGGCCAACTCCAGCATGGCCGGTTGGGCGGGTGGGTTGCTCTCGGTGGATCCCGCGTCCTTCACTGTCCAATTTCAGGCCGCGCTGGGAGCAGATGCAGGCCGCCTGGCCATCTCCCGCGATGACGCGGTTCTTTACGCCGGAGCCGATTCAGGTGCCACCGAGGTGACGATCCCGTCGCTAATTGTCACCAATCACCTTGTCATCAACCCAACCTGGCCCGTCGCCTACGCCTATGACCTGAAAGTTATTCCAGGGAATAACCAAGCGGTCGCCATCGGAGGCAAAACCACGGGCAATAATTCCACCTGGGTGGCCACATTCGACGATGGGGTGCAACTGTCCAGCGTGGATTCATTTTACTGCACGGTATTGAGCTTGGAATTCGGCGATCAATCGTCGCCGCTGTTTGCCTATAATGGAACTTCGTTCAACCGTTATTCCCTCGATACGAATGGCGTCGCCGTGCTTGATGCAACGTCTGGTCTCCTGCCGGCAAGCACCCCGATGGATCTGGTCTGGGGCAACGGGCTGATTTACTCCTCGGTTGGCAGTGTCATCAATCCGTCAAACCTTACTCTGCGCGGCACCATTGCAGGAATTCCATCCGGGTCGCGCGTGGTGTATGACCCCACATCCGGCTGGGTGTTTTACCTGAGCCCCGGCTCAAACCAAGCCACGTTGAGCGCGTTTGATGGCGCCACCTTGCTGCCAGCCGGCAGCCGGACCATTCCGGGCGTCAGTGGATCGCTCACGCGCTTCATTCGATGGGGTACTGACGGCTTCGCTGCGCTCACCGGCAACAATCAACTGGTCGTATTCCGCAGCAGCCTCATCCCTACAAATCCACCGGCCGATGTGTCTGTCTCACTCGCCCATAGCCCGCCGCCGTATGTTCAGGGAAGTAACATCACGGCCATTATCCTCGTTTCAAATGCCGGCCCGAACACCGCGACCAGCGTTGCTTGGAGCCACACTCTTCCTGTCGGCGCGATTATTGCGAATGCAAATTCATCGGCAGGAAGTCTGATGACCAATTCAAATTCCGTTGCCGGTTCGATTTCCTCGCTCGCTACAGGCGCCACAGCCACGATCACCGTTACATTCGCCGCTCCTGCGGCGGGCCTCGCGTCCGATCAGATCATCGCCACCGCTTCCTCCACGGATCCAAGCTTCGCGAATAACTCCGCAGCGGCATTGCTGTGGATTCAGCCAACCAACGGGCTGTCCAACCTCGTGTCGCTGACGCTGCCCGTCAAGGATCTGGAACACGACCCAACTCGGCCGGTTCTTTACGCGAGCCTGGGTTCAAGCGCAGGGGCGCTGGCCAATGCCGTTGTTACCATTGATCCCGTCAATGGAATCATCGGCCCGCTGGTTCCCGTTGGCTCCAATCCAGGACGATTGGCCGTCTCGGCCGACGGCCAGTTTTTGTTTGTGGCTCTTGACGGCGCGGGAATGGTGCAGAAACTTTCATTGCCCAGCTTGGCCGCTGTCAGTTCCTTTGCGGTTCCGCAAAATCAGACGGTAGTTAGAATGGCGGTTTGCCCAACCAATTCGGACATGGTGGCGATTCGCCGCTCGCCGGCGGGAAAGACCAGCCTGCACGTCGCAGGGGTCGAACGACCAAACGAATTGAGCTCCCAAGACCTGTTTGCCTTTGTGGACACTACCGGGCAGCTCTTTGGATGTGATGGGTTTCACAGCAACGTCAAGCTCTACCAGTTGGATACTGGCACCAACGGCTTGGGCCTTTTGGCCGCCCAGCCGGGAAAACAGTCGAATGCCAATGACCTGCGGTCCTCTGGTGACCTGCTCTTTTTCAACGGAGGCATGGTGATGAATTCCGTCACCACCCGCGGCGTGGATATGATGCCAGTTCCATACAATTCCGTGGTCACCGCCGACGCCGGGTGCGGGCGCGCGTTCTACCTCGCGCCCGCCGGCAGTGCGTGGATCGTGCGCGCCTTTGACATCGGGCAAGGGATTGAGGTCGGCGCGGTTCCGTTGCCGACCCTCTCCAGCCCGCCGCAAAAATTGCTTCGCTGGGGCACCGATGGCTTAGCCACATACAACACAAATTCGCAGATCGTGATTCTCCGCGGCCAGTTGGTTCCAACCAATCCGCCGGTGGACGTCACGTTGGCCCAATCCATCAGCCCTTTGACCGCAACGACGAACGACACCGTCACCTTCTCTCTACAGCTCACCAATATGGGTCCGGTGACCGCTTTGGGCGTGGTGGTCACCCAAAGCTTTTCGTCGGCTTTGACGAATGTCAACTTGCAGGCCTCTCTCGGCGTGGCCCTTTACACCAACCGCGTTGCGTCGTGGCAGATTGGCAATCTTCCAACCGGCATGGTGGCGACGCTCACTTTGAGGGCGCGGACTGCGCAGACAGGAACGCTCACGGTGACCGCCTTCGCCAATCACAATCTAAATGATGTATTTTGGGGTAACAACGCGGCGATTGGTGCCGTCAATGTTTCCGCCACGAACTCAAGCAACACTTTGATACTTCAACTTTCAGCACGCCAGCTTATGTATGACGCCACGCGGGACGTCATTTACGCCTCAACTCCCGCGTCAAACCGATTGACCGGCAATTTGATTGCTGAAATTGATCCGGCTACCGGCGCGATGAAAGGTGCCCTCGCCGCGGGTTCGGAGCCGGATCAAATCTCATTGTCGGACGATGGCGCGTATCTGCACGTAGCTCTCGATGGTGCGATGGGTGTCCAACGCTTCAACCTCGTTTCAAGCATCGCTGACCTCTCGTTCGGTTTTTCCACGAACGACATCTTTTATGCGCAGGACTTGGTGATCCAGCCAGGGCAGCATGATACCGTTGCCGCATCATTGAGTTCCTATAATCTTGCTGCCACCTATCCCAGCACGGTGGTGGCCTATGACGATGGAATTCCGCGGCCGAACACCGGCGGCCCATCCCGCGGACTTACGTTTTCCTCGGATGGCTCGACTTTGTTTGGCGGTGTTTCTCCCGGGAGCGGATCTGCGGTCAAGCGCATGGCTTTGGGACCGCAGGGATTCAGCACGGTGACCATGGGAGGGTTCACTTCCGTTCCCGGCATTTTGAAATTCAGCAACGGGAGACTTTACAGCGCTGCGGGACAAGTTCTGGACGCGAATGCGGGGACGCTCATCGGCACCATGGCCGCCTCCGGTCCTCAAGCGATTGACAGCGCTGCTGGACGGGCTTTCTATCTCACGCAAAGTGCCGGCAATTGGCAAATCCGCGCCTTCGATCTGGCGACGCTTCAATCATCCGGCACGCAGGCAGTCGCCAGCGTCACGGGCACGCCAAGCAGCCTCATTCGCTGCGGTCAGGATCGGCTGGCATTTCTTACCAGTGCTGGCCAGATCTTCATCGTTCACACTCCGCTGGCGATCGCTAACGCCACAAACCCGCCGAGTCCGGTTCTTAACTTGCTCTGCTCGACAATAAGCACCAGCAATGCGCCCGTTCTCCAAATGGCTGTTCAGACGGGCTATTGGTATACGGTTTACACCTCGACCAACCTGGTGGATTGGGCCGTTCTTACTAATTTTTACTCAACAATCCCTATCACCCAAATTACTGACGCAACAGCGAATGGTTCTTCGGTCCGATTCTATCGAGTCGTTTCGCCATAACTTTCCAGCATTGACGATTTTATTGACGGCGGGACATCGACAAATGTTCTTGCTGCGCGCGGCGATTGTTTGTGGATTGCACGGATTTAACGCCTTTCAGGTCAGATTCTCTCTAATGAATGGGGAATTGCAGTTGAATAACGCAGTGCAAGCGAAAATGTCTGAACATCAAGTCGTTTATACGACAACCCCGTTTACTAGTTAGCAGCTTTTTCTGATTAATAACCTTCAGTGAAATCTTCAGTAAGAGGGTTAAGCCGGGTTAAGCCAAATAGTGAAGGATTATATTGAAATTGTGTGGAAAGAGGTGTAATTTTTCCTTGAAAATAGGGCATTAGCCGTCCGATTCCGACCCTCGCCTCCAGTTGCTCCATTGGTGCATCGTTGTCAGGGGGCGGCCTCCGGGCGCGCCGTCAACATTTTTGCCTGGCAAACCTTACGTCTTCCACACTCCAGCAATCTTCGTCCCGCAAAAACGGCATTTGCCATCCGTGATGTCCATGCGGGTGACCGCAAAGATGTCGCGCTCGATGACGGCCTTTTTGCAGTTGGGGCAGTAAGTCGTCTGCACCTCTTCGAGGCCGGGCACGTTGCCGATATAATTCGCCCACCGCGCCTCGGCCATCACCCACCGGCATCCCCGGTCGCAAATGGCCTGCGGTTTTTATTGCCTGTTGGCCGCCAGCCTGCTGAAAGGCGATGCGCCTGCCGCCGCGCACGCCACCGCTGTCCAGATCGCCGGGGAGTTTTACCGCGACCCGCTATTTACCGCTGAAATCCCACATTTCGAGAAAGTTTTTTCATTGAAGCTCGACTCGCTGGCAGATCGGGAAGTTCCTTCCAGTGGATACGTTGTGGACACGCTCACGGCGGCGGTCTGGTGCCTGCTGACCTCGAAGGACTATCGCCAGACCGTGCTTAAGGCCGTCAACCTCGGTGGTGACACCGACACCACCGGCATCGTGGCTGGTGGTTTGGCTGGGATTCATGGTGGGCTGGCGGCTGTGCCTGAAAACTGGCGTAACGCAATGGCACGGGCCGGAGATTTGACAAAGGTTTTTGAGCAATTCGCGGCAGGTTGTGCGTCTATCGGAGTGCCCTCTGTATCTTGAGCTGCATTGGCGTCCGACGGCTGACGATTCCGTGCGGCAAGTCGGAGTGTTTCGTCTCGATTTGACTGGCCTCCTTCGTGACGGCTAAGGCCCCACCACCACGACAGAATGACGAGGGCTGCGAACAGAATCCCGGCGGCGAGATTGACCCGTGGCCGGTGAGTGAGACGGGGTGCGAGCGCCAAAAGCGAACCGAGGAGTAGGCCGGTGATGAACCCGCCAAGGTGGGCGACCACGTCCGACTCCAGACTTACACCCAGAAACACGAACAGAAGCAACCCGGCGAAAATGCCGCTGGCAAACAGCCTGAAAGTATTGGCATTTCGCCGTTTCAGAAGTGCCACCGATTGGATGGTGAGCAAACCCAGCGCGCCCATTACCACGCCCGACGCCCCGAGGCCGCGATGGGAGTCGCCATAAACCAACCATGAGGTGACGTTGCCGCCCACCCCCGCAAGGTAGGCGGCGAGCACACCCACGCCCGGGCCGTAACGACCCATGACCAGCCCTAAGAATAGAAACCCGAAAATGGCGTTCATCGCCAGATGCGCGAGGTCGGCGTGCAACCATGTGGCGGTGAACAAACGCCACCATTCGCCATGCGCCAGCGCGGCTCCATCCATAATACCCGTCATCCGCAGATCGGCGCGGGCTTCGCTCCACCAATAGAAAAAAATGTTCAGTAAGACCCAAGCGAGGCTGCTCCAGTCGAAGTACAAGCCCGGCTGAAAGACCGGCTGCCGCCACCGCCAGTGTCGGTTTTCCAAGCGGTATTGGCGGATTTGGGTGAGCGCTTTCTCGTAGTCTCCCACCGGAACGGACAGCGTCCAGCCGGTGGCCTCGTCCCGGTCAACGATGTGTTCGATTCCCTGACTGGCAAGGACGAGGCTCCAATCCATCGCCTGACGACGGGTGAGTGCGGGGATGTGTCGGACGGCGGGCGACGTCGGGTGCGGCTGCGGTGACGGTTGCACGGTCGCATGGTGAACCGCCCATGAACGCCAGGCAAGCGCGCCAGCGCCGTGACGGCCTCGCGCAAACCTTAACCATATCAAAAAGTGGCCCAAAGTTTATGCTTTTGACACCTTGGAATGATTCGTGGAAGCTTTATTATGAAGCGGATTCAACTCAAAACCACTGGCAAGCGTAATGAAATGTGTATTTAACCTTGCAGCGATTCTGTTCGTGCTGTTGAACCTTGTTGGCTGCGCGTCGTCGTCGGGTGTGGTAAAGAATGACAGCCCGGTTTTGATCAGCAAGCTGGTCTCAATGGATTTTATCTTCGTGGAATCCACGAGTTCTTTGGGTGGTTTGGAAACTGAAAAACATCTGCTTGGCGACTTAATCGTTTCTGGTTTAAGGGAAAAACAATACTTCACGAGCGTGAGCGGGAATAAAGCGGACATCAATTCAAGCAGCGGAATAAAGGTTGCTGCCGACATAAAGGAGATCAACAAGGTTTCAGACAATGCGCGATTATGGACTGGGGCGTTGGCTGGCCAAGCGCGCATTTTGGTTCATGTGACTGTTTCTGATTTAAGTTCTGGAAATCAAATTGAGGTGTTTGAAGCCGAAGGGAAGTCCGGGAAATCAGCCTTTGCCGGCACTACGGATGAAGCAATCCAACTGGCAGCCGAGCAAATAGTGGCGAAAGTGGTCAAACTCTATACTCAAACCAGCCTATGATTCGGGTTTAATATTATTACGGCTAAAGTGATTGGTGGAATGACCGATGCGAAAGCCACGAATGACAAGCACACAGATTTCATCCCACGCGGCGGAACTTCCGACCGCTGTCACCGTGACGTAGGCCGCTTGTTGTGCCCCCGCTGCCGATCTTATGCGTTTTCCACCCAGAATGCATGAATGTGCCGACCGGCCAATCAAAACGCCCCCCTCGCGGCGGGGGTGCTAAATCGTGCCTTTGGGGCGTGCGTGCGGTTCATCGCTTTCGGTCAGAGCGCCACCCGCGCACTTATACGCGACCTTTCGTATTAAATCCGGCATTCAACTGCCAGTTCTTGAAAGCGGCGCTGCAACACCTGCCGCTGGTGACAAACACTTCGGCTTCGCTGGGCGGATGGATATGAATCATGCATTTTTCCCTCAAGACCAAGGAGACACTTGCGCCAGTCATGGATTGGTTTGCCGGAGAGCTCCCAGTTTGACCGCAACCAATCGTCGTAAATATCGGGCCGATGTTCAGTTATAGTGGGACATTCGCTTTCCATGAAACTCACAAACTCGTCTTCCTCTGGGATTTCTACATTCCTAAACAACATGCCAGCGACCTTTGGTCGATGACTAGTGGATTGCCTTAATGGGATTGTCTTAAGGGGATTACCTTTCGTTGCTTGGTTTGACACGGTACCGTTAGCTGGATTGACACGGGGCGTTACCTCATTTGACACGGTGGGTAACCATTGGCTTTTGGGTGTGATGCGATAATGCGTGGTCTTTCCGGGAATTTTGGTAACCGTTATAAGCCTTGATTTTTCAAGCGAACGGACGGATTTCACGACTGTTGTGGTGGATAGCCTGCAAACGCGGGCCATTGAATCAATTCCTGGAAATGCGATGCCCCTACCGGCACGGCGGACGAGGTGGCAATAAACTCTAAATTCTGGGGCGGAAAGGCCCCTGTCGTCCAATTCAGAGTGAATAAAGGCCGCATTTTTTTCTGGGCGGTCAAAGAGAACTTGGGGATGCGTTTTCATGCGAATTATTAATTTGTCGCCGGGTCTGGCACGTTAGGTATTTCAAGCACGCCTTTGGCCTTTAACGTGGCAAACGCCGCCGCCCGCATTTCCGTGCTAGGCACTTTGTGGGGGAGAATGCGCAGGGTGCGGTCTTCTTCGTCACTATCCTTGCCAACCCACTCCGGTTTGCTAAATCCCAGGAATTTTCCGTCGGCATTAAAAATCATTTTCTGATACCACTTGGCGGCTCCATCACGCCATTCGGCCTGCATCAGCAGGGCACGCGCCTTTTCCTTGACCAAGGGGTTACCGATTTCCACAGCGGTTTCTTGCGCTACCACAGCCATTGTGGCGGCATGGGCGATACATAATAACCGGGCGGTCTCCGTGAATTCACATGCTTCCACCTCGCCAATGCAGCTCGGATCCGGGCTAACAAGGGCCGTTTCATCTTGGCCAACATATATGAGTGCTGGAGGCACATTGTTGGAGTTCTGGATGAAATGAACCGCGTGATTTTCCACCTCATCGAAGAGGTCATTGAAAATTTCATCGCGAATGTCATCCGGCGCTTCCCACGATGAAAGTGTGAGTGGAAAATCGGGGTCGGTTGCGCGGGTGCTTATTGCGACCCCAAGTGCGTATGTGGTTTCGGTCATATAGGTGTTTGTTGTTGTCTTCATTGTTTTCATTTGTTTGTGTTTGTTGACGGAGGTGTTGTGGTCATTTGTCGTTTCAAGTGAATTTATTTTTTTTGCCATATTAACTTTGGATTTTTTGTTTGGTTTACTCCCCCCCCCGGATCTGCCGGGAGGAAATCTTGGTGGTGCGGCGGCATGGGCGCGTTTGAATGCCCACTTGCCGATGCAGTAATCCTCGAATGTTAAAAAATTGGATTTGTATAGATGTGAATCCCGAATTTCTGCCAGCGCAGTTCCCACTTCAATGAACGCCTGCCGTCCCGCCGCAATAATCTGTTCCAGTTCAACCAGCCGATTGGGCTCGTCAACAGGGATAGGCGCCGTACAGAGAGTGGGGGGGCACGGGCGGCGACCATGATGGACGACGGCGGCGCAGGGTTTGCGTGACGGAGTGGTTTCAATGATTATGTCGCCCGAAGTCATTGCCCACCTCCTTGTCGCCTGTTACTGAGAATTAACGATTCAATGTCGCTCTCAAGAAACCCAGCAGCGCGCACGCGTCCGGGAAATTTGCACTTACGCAGGACACCGGTAACTGCAAGGTTGTCGACCGTGCGAGTCGAACAAGAGAGTCGCATCGCAACTTCGGCTCGGCGAACCAAACGAGGTTTCGAGGAAATAATTGGGGAGGGTTCTGACAATGCTGGTTGGCGTAACAAGGCAATGAGTCGCGCCCGTTCTCGTGGTGTAACGGTGGTGTCGGCTCTGAGCCCCGCCCGAATTATTTCAAGTGTTGTCTGGTGCATATATGCTTCTGGCGCAATTAATTTTCGGAAGCATACACGAGGATTAGAGGGCGTTTTTTCGGGTAGAATATTCAGCACCGCAAAGAGGAATCAGGGAACCGCAGCTAACATTTGGAGAACCGCAGAGCGGGAAAGGTGGGGCGAAAAATAAATTGACGTGAAAAATTAATCAGGCTTGGATTTCCTACTTTTTCAAATTCGGCATGTTGGTTAAGGATTTAGTTTTGTCTTTCGGCATTTTTGCTTCTGCCAGAATTCCTCGAATCGTTCCCAGCGCAATTCACTTAAGTGACGCAAATCGATGAGTTCATACTTAATCGAAATCGGTGGCGGAATTTTATGTTTAGCGAAATATTTATTGATCGCAGTTTTAATGGCGTATTTAGATAACTTCCCCTTGTTACGATCTCTTTGCACGGCTGGAAGCAATGGCATGTCGCCATCTGGCTTCCGGCTGCTTTCGTTGCTTTCGCAAATGTTTGCGATGCTGATTTCGATGAGAGGCAAATTACATTTGAGCCTTTCCGCATCATCTTTAGTTTGTGGCAATGATTTCAGAAACATTTTTGCTGTGAAATTGAGGGAATAAGCAGAGCGAATCGCTTCAAGCGGTTTCAATTTCATTTTACCTCCTTTTACTAACTGCGCGGCTATGGCCGCTAAAGTTTCCGAATTCATGTCGGCAATCATCATTTCAGGCTCCTTATATTTGGAGATCATGAAATCAATTTCTAACGTGTTGTCAGAATCGCTTTTCTCACGCTTGACAGGCCCTGCGACTGTAAATTTCTCGGCCTCTTTTTTTGCCTTCTTCAATCTCTCATAAGCAATTTTCGCAATGTAAAAAAGCTCCGGTCCAAGCTTTTTGTCAGCAATGTAAGGCTGGACTGTTTCTAACCAGTAAGCATTCGCAATACGTAGGTTGGCTTCAACTTCCGTGCGCCGCCGTTCTAAGGCGGATTTTAGGATGGTGGCCTTCCGGGTTTTCACAAAGTGCAAATTTATCAATTGATTGCCAATATTACCAACAAATCTGCTTTCGCTTTTCTAAGATTTTTTAACGTCATGCGTTCAACCATAAAACGCGCATCTCGAATAATTTCAATTGGAGTACGTTTTGCGGGAGCCGATGGCCCGGGGATGCTCGTGACATTAGGGAGCAGGGCGACGGTTGCGGCTGCTGCCAGTTCCCCAAGATGCGTATAATGCCGCGTCATGGCCGGGCTGCTGTGTCCAACAATGCTTTGCACTACAGCCAGAGGCGCATTGCTTGCACGACAAAGGCTGACGAATGAATGCCGCAACGAATGGAATCCGACTTCTATCACAGCGCGTTTGCCGTCCGTTCCTGTGCCAGGTTTATACAGCTTAATGCCGCACGCTTTGAATTGCTTTTGCACCATGTCTGTGACCATATCGGTGCGGCGATTATAGATTTTGGCGATTTCAGGCAACACATAATCCTCGCGTTGATTCAACGGCGTTCCTGATAGCATGTCTCGTAAACCCGGGTGAATTGGCACAATGACTGGCTTCGGATTGCGGCGGGCGGTTTTGTTAGGGATGCGCCGGATCAAAGCACGCACCAAATCCACTTCCGCCCAACGCAACGTGGCGCAATCGCCGAGTCGCAGGCCGGAATAAATGCCAAGTGCCAGCATTAGCTTCAATTCGCCGGCGGCGGCTTGGCAGACTTTCCGCAGTTCGTCAATCGTAAGCTCTCGGCGACTATGCGCAACCACCCGCTTGTGTTGAATGTCTTCCCACGGATTAAAGGTCATCTTAGTTTTGCGCTTCAAGACACGGAAAACCAGAGTGAGCAAATTCAAGTGCTTGTTGAAAGTGGAAGCGCTATAACGACCGTGGGTCAGGCTGCTGGCGTATTCCTCAGCAATTTCTTTCGACACCGCACGCAGCGTCAGAATTTCAGGGTGCCTTTCCTGCATCCAATTAACAAAGGCGTGCCATTGAAATTCATATTGGCGGAGCGTTGAGCCGCCGCTGTCAGGGCGATTGTTTGAATGAAGAAAATCACTCCAAGCCTGCACGATGGACGCCGGTGGGTGCTGTTCATCTTCCCATTGGGCAAGTTCGGCCTTGTGACCTTTCAATTTCATCTCGATGGATTCCAGCACGGCAACCTTGTCTGCCGTGGCGATAGGGGTCATCAACGCTGTGCGCGCAATTTCAGCTTCACGCTTTGTCGTGATGGGTTGGCCGCTATCATCACGCAATGCGCGCGTTATGGGTTTCCCATCGACCCGCCATGAACAGTAAAAATTGTTTCCGCGTTTGAACAGGTATCCAGTTCGATGCTTCATATATGTAATTTGCGCTTATGTTCCCTTCGGTTCCGTTGTATGCGTTAAATAAGCCATACTGATGCTTGAAAGTCAAACAGAAAGCATACAAGAGGCACAAAAAGCCCAATAACATGCACATTAAAGCAGACTGTAAATCTGCTGGCTATGCCTTCGATGGTTCGAATCCATCACCTACCACCACTCTTATCAGTTTGAAACAGAGCCTGGACGTCCTCGGGATTGAAACCGTCGAGCGGATGTAGGTGTGGCATTTGTGAATAAGGTGTTAGCAACTTTCCCTGCCGGCAACTTGAACTCGCCGCATTTTTCCCCAAAGATGATTTAGCTTTTTTTAAGTGGCTTCCTAAACCCAAAGCTGGTTGGAAAAGCGATATTCAGAAAGTATTCAGAAAGGTAAAATTCTATGAAAAAAAATGACTCGCTTTTAGCCGTTGTTTTGTCCTCAAGTCCAGGAACCTTCGCCACGATTGTCTTTTCGGACAATTTTAACTCTTAGACAAACCGGCACGGCGGCCACCACCCCCGATCCAAGTCATCAATGGCGCAATCGCCATCGGTAATTTCATTCATTTCCCGTTATGAAAACCATCCTTTTCACTTGTCTGTTCCTGGCCATCCGCAGCGTCTCCTGGGGCACGGACTTTTATCTGTCCGCCGGGGAGAGTTACGTGTTTAATTTTACAAGTTTTTCTTTTTTGCGGTCGTCGTTACTGACGGATCCTTCGGACGGCACGCTCTTCGGTTTTACCGGCGGTAACTATACGGTGAGAACGGAACTCTTCGCCAACTCGCTTTCCGACCCGCCTTTGTTCGACGACACGTTTTCTCATTCCGGCTCGAGCGAGGCGACCGGTTTTGGAATCCAGTTTGGCTTTGCGCCCTGGCCGGATTTTCAGGGAGTGGCGCGGGTAACGGCAATAAGCGGCACGCTTGAACTGGACGGAATGAGGGTCGACGAAGTGGTCAATGGCGGCTATTACAGCACCGGCTGGATCGAACCGGTCCCGGAGCCTTCCGCGATGGCGATGGTCGCGGCGGGAGCCGCCGGGCTGCTTGCCTGTCACGCACGGCGACGCAGACCGGCCCAGGAATGACTCGTTCGCACACGGTCCGCCAACCGAAATTCCGGTCGGAATGAAGTAAAAAAGAAAGAGGCCGGACACTACTCCGGCCTCTCAATGAGAACTAAGCGCTAAAATCAACGATTCGCAGTTGCGCGACCACGAACTTTTTGTTGGCTGCGGCGCCGCAGACCACGCCTTACTTCACACACGGAACACTGCGTTTCTGCATACCAACGATGGGAGTAAGATACCTGAGGCTGTGTCCCCAGCCAGTCACCAGTTCTGGTTACACGCAAATCCTTGAAAACAAAGGGAAATCACTGAAATTTGGTCAACGGCGGAGAAATTTGGCCACGGCTTCGGTGCGGGTGCGGACCTGCAGCTTTTCGTAGATGCGGCGGATATAGGTATGCACGGTTTCATAGCTGATCCCCAGCTTCTCCGAGATTTCCTTGTAGAGAAGTCCCTGGCTCAGGGAATCAAGCACTTCCTGTTCGCGCGGGGAAAGATGTTCCGTGGGCTGCGCCGTGGCCGCCGTTTGTTGAAACGATTGCACGACTTTGCGCGCGATATGCATCGTCATCGGCGAACCACCCCGGTGGACCTCCTGAATGGCTTCCAGCAGTTCTTTGCTGGAGGTGCGTTTGAGCATGTAACCGTTTGCACCCGCCGTCAGCGCGTTGAAAATATTTTCCGTGTCTTCATAGACCGTGAGCATCATGACCTGTATTCCCGGCACCAGCACCTTCAATTGCCGGACGCATTGCACGCCGTTCATGCCGGGCAGATTGATGTCCATCAGCACGACATTGGGGCGGGCCTGGGGCAGGTCCTTCAGCGCGTCCTCGGCGCTGGCGTACTGGCTCAGGCAGCGGAACCCGTCCGACCGGTCGAGCAGGCGGGCCAGCGTCCCGCGCAGTTTGTCATTGTCTTCGACGATGGAAACAGTGATGGGCATGATTCAATGCAGAATGAAGAATGCAGAATGAAGAAACAAGAGCAACGACTGCGCCAGATGTTTTGCTTCATTCTTCATTCTGCCTTCTTCATTTCGTTCTGACCGGCACAGTCAGGCGAACTATTGTTCCTCGCTCTGATGCGGCGCCAACTTCAAATTGTCCACCGATGTCTTCCATGCGTTTTCTCATATTGCGCAGGCCGTTTCTCGCCTGAGCGGCGCTGGCATCCCGACCACCCATGCCGCGCCCGTTGTCTTCAATGCTCAGCGCAAAATTGCCGGGCTGCAATTGCAATCGCACCCGGACTTCGGACGCTTGCGCGTGTTTGACCACGTTGTTGACCGCTTCCTTGAAGGCGAGAAAAACGTTATGGCGGACTTCCGGTGGAATGGTGATCGCCGGCAGTTGGGCCGGCACATCAGCGCGGAAACGCAATCCGGCCAGCGCGAGGTATTCCTGCGCGTATTTGCAGACGTAATTGGTCAAGCCTTCCAGCGTGTCGTTGGAAGGATTGACCGCCCAGACGATTTCGTCGAGGGAACGGGTCGTTTCGCGCGCGGTTTGGGAAATTTGTTGCGCGAGTGATTCAATTTCCGCCGGGGAATGCTTGTCGACTTCCGCCATTTCGCTCAACAGCGCCACTTGCGTGAGATTCGCTCCGAGTTGATCGTGCAGGTCGCGGGCGATGCGGGAGCGTTCCTTTTCCAGCGCCTCCTGCTGTTCGAGCAATTGCAAACGGCGCCGCAGCTTTTGCGTGGAAAGATAACGCACCACGGCAACGACAGTTCCAACCAGGCACAGGATGACGGCGGCGCGAAACCACCACGTCTGCCAGAATTGAGGCTGCACCGTCACTTCAAGAGCATCGCCGGTTTCGTTCCACACCCTGTCTTCATTGCAGGCAATGACGTGAAAACGATAATTTCCCGGCGGCACTTTGTTGTAATAAGCCACCCGTGTATCCCCGGCTTCAGTCCAGGCGGTCTCGTGGCCTTCCAAGCGATATTTGAATTGCACCTCCCTGGGCGCGGGAAAATTGAGGGCGGTATAATGAATTCCCAATTGTTCGTGCCCGGGCGGAATCGTGACGGACTGGCGCCACGCCGGGCTGAAGCGGTTTGTTTTTTGCTCCCGGCCCCCGACGAGCACGGATTCAATCATGACCAGGGGGGGCTGGCGATTGGGCTTGAGGTCCGCCGGGTTCACCGACACCAAACCTTTGGTGGTGGGGAACCATAATCGGCCGTCGCGGGTACGGCACGCAGCGGGTTGTGAACCGGCCGAACATTCGCGCGTCAGCAGTCCGTCGGTTTCGACATAAGTCCGGCACGAAATGAGGTTCGCCGTTCCATTGGCAAAATCGTTCAGCGATTGTTTTTGAATTCGCATCAATCCCGCATTGGAGCCGATCCATAAACAACCCGCGCCATCTTCGATGATGTAATCAATGCTGTTGCTGGCAAGCCCGTTGTCCGTCGAATAACGAGTCCACTTTCCTTTGTAAAAGCGGGCCAGGCCGTGTCCGGAGGTTCCAACCCACAAGTCGCCGTCCCGATCCAGGTAAAGACAGGAAATATCATTGCCGGGCAATCCGGTTCCCGTCGCTTGAAAAGAAATAAATTTCCCCGCCTTGAAAAAGTTCAAGCCCTGGTTCTCTGTTCCAATCCAAAGGTTTCCCTCCGCATCTTCCGCAATGGCGCGAACGATATTTTCCGACAGACCGTCTGGCGTCGTGTAAATTTTCCAGTCCTGTCCGTTCCAGCGCGCCAGACCATTTTGCGCGCCGACCCACAACTGCCCGGCGCGGTCTTCAAACAGCGCGAAAATCTGGCCATTGAGGATTTCTGATCCGGGCGCGCGTTGAAAATGATTCGTCTGAAATTGAAAAAGCCCCTCGTCGCGCGTGCCGACCCAGACCTGTTGTTTGCCGTCCACAAGGACAGTCCACGCATTCGGCAAACGGCCGATCGTTGCGAAATCCTGCGCGGAGTTTGTGATCCAGTAAGATGCGCCCGCGCCGTTGAACGCCATCCACAAGCCGCCTTGCGAATCTTCGGACACCGATTGCACAACGTCCGCGCGCGTCCCTTCCGGCGTTTGGAAATTTTTCCTTTTGACGCGGTTCAGTCCGCCGCCGTCAGTTCCGACCCACAAATTTCCTTCGCGATCCAGGCACAAGGAAAGCACGTCTGAACTCGAAAGCTCGCCGGCAATGCGGCGGTATTTTCCGTTCGCGTCAAACCAAAAAACGCCCGCGCGCAAAGTGCCGACGATCAAATTTCCATTTTTATCTTCGCAGGCGGAAGTGACGGTCGCATTCGTCCATGGATACGGCCCGAAATCTTTTTCGAGCGCGGTGGCGTTCCATTTTTGAACGTGTCCGTTGATCAAACGCCATGTGCCGCCGCGTTGGCTTGCCAAAATAAAATCGAGTCTTCGCGTCTGAATGCTTTGCTCAAGGATGACGGCGGGCGGATGAAAACCTTGCGGTTGTATGGCAAACAATTCGGAAAAAGGCATTCCCGACGGCGTCGCGGAATATTCGGCAATCCAAAGCGGCCCGTTTTTTTCTGCGGCAATCATCCGGCAGACCACCAGCGGGGGAAAATTAAAATTCAACACTTCCAGCTTCCCGTCCCGATAACGGCCCAGATGCGCGTCCGCCGTGTAAAACCAAATCGCGCCGCTCGCATCTTCGCAAATTGAAGTCAGCCGCCCTTCGTGTCCACTGCGTCCGACGTGAAAATTTTGAATTTTGCCGTCATGCACCAGCGCCACGCCCGCCGTGTCCGTTCCGATCCAAAGATTCGTGTGACTGTCTTCAAACAGGTAAACAATCCGGTCGCTGTTCAAACCGGACGTATTGTATTCATTGAAAACGGTAAAATGATTTCCGTCAAAACGCACCAAGCCGTTGAGCGTTCCAAGCCAAAGATACCCCTCCCTGGTCTGAATCACCGAAATGACTGAGTTTTGCGGCAGCCCTTCCTTGGTGCTCCAAACATCCACAATGAACGGTGGATCGGACGGTTCCGCCGCGCCCGCCATCGCCGGACAAATGAAGGAAAAAACGCAAAGCAACAGCCATGCGAATTGCAGCTTCCAATGGTTCTTCGGCATGTTTGATTGTTCGAATTATCCGAACTGGATGTAAAGATGTTAAAAAAAAGATATGAACCCAATCCTGAAGATGGAAATTATTTTTCCAAAATCACTTGCCAGACCGGCGCGATGGGTTAGGTTTATCCTGCCCAATGAGAACTGGGCGCCTTGGCGGGTGTGGGCGATGTTAACTCGTGTGTGATTGCCGCACCCGCCAACCTTTTTGGCCAGGATTCAAGCGGAGGGTTCAAATTCCCCTCAGCCCTCATTCTAAAATAAAAATCTCATGGCCCGCGGGTCGTGGGATTTGCCCTCAAAAATCAGCGGCTCAATCGCTGACGGTGATCTTGCGCGGCTTGACCCGCTGAATAAATGCAAATGATGAGCGGTGGGCAACGATCTACGCCAGCATGACCCAAATTTGCGCCACAATTTACGTTCGAGTTGCTTCTGGTTTTGAAAACAAAAAAGCCCCAAGCTGGCAGCTTGGGGGTTGGTGGAGAATCTGAGTTTTAGTCAAACGCATGACCGGCGCAGCAAAGCACGTCTTTGAGTTTGTGCCGGACAAGGTCTTTAACCGCTTGACGGGCCGGGCCAAGATATTTGCGCGGATCAAATTCCTTCGGATTTTCCGAGAATACCTTGCGGATGCCGGCGGTCATGGCCAGGCGCAGATCGGTGTCAATGTTGACCTTCGTGCAACCCACGCGCCGCGCGACTTCGATGTCCGCTTCCGGCACGCCTTGGGCATCGGGCATCTTGCCGCCGTATTTGTTGATCTCGGCCACGAGATATTGCGGCACGCTGGAAGCGCCATGCAGCACCAGCGGATAATCACCCATGCCGGCGTCCATGAGCGCTTTCTTGATCAATTTCAAACGGTCCAAATCCAGGTGCTGTTCCCCTTTGAACTTGAAAGCGCCATGGGAGTTGCCGATGGCGACGGCGAGCGAGTCACAGCCGGTTTCCTTGACGAATTTGACAGCTTCTTCCGGGTTGGTGTAGTGGCCGCTGGTGGAGTGTGCGCCGCCTTCTTCACCTTCGTCGAACTGCGCTCCGACGAGATGGCCGAGTTCGGATTCGACGGAGCAATTGTTTTTATGGGCGTATTCCACGACCTTGCGGGTGATCTCGGCATTTTTCTCGAACGGCTCGTGGCTGGCGTCAATCATCACGCTGGTAAAACCTTCATCAATGCACTGTTTGCACAGATCGAAGGTGTCGCCGTGGTCAAGGTGGACGGCGATGGGGACGTTGGACAGGCTGACCGCCGCCTCGATGAGTTTTTTGAGATAGACCGGGTTGGCATATTGGCGGGCGCCTTTGGAGATTTGGAGGATCAACGGCGCTTTTTCCTCTTCGCAGGCCTCAACGATGGCCTGGATGAGCTCCATATTGTTGACGTTGAACGCGCCGAGCGCGTATTTGCCCTTCAACGCCTTTGCAAACAACTCTTTGGTATGTGTCAGTGGCATAAGTTTTCGATTTTGATCGTCGTTATCAACCAGCCGGGATTTTCCCGATGGGAAGGAATAATAAAACGACTTTTCTAAAAAGAAACAAAAAACGCGGCCACCCACCCACCAACCTTTGCCAATTTTTAACAATAAATTGCTTTGCGATTGGGCGTCTTTGCGCGAAAAGAAGTCCGTGCAAGCGCATTTTCTCCTCGGCCCGGCCGGCAGCGGCAAGACCTTCCGCTGTCTCGCGGAAATCCGTGCCGCCTTGGCGGCATCGCCGGAAGGACCGCCACTGGTTCTGCTCGCGCCCAAGCAGGCGACGTTTCAACTCGAACGCCAGTTGCTCGCCGATAGCGCTCCGCAAGGTTACACGCGCTTGAACATTTTTTCGTTCGAGCGGCTCGCGCGGTTTGTCCTGGACGCGCGCGGCGTCCCGATGCCATCGGGATTGCTCGCCGAGGAAGGCCGGGTGATGGTTTTGCGCGCCCTGTTGATGCGGCACGAAAGCGAATTGAAATTGTTTCGCCAAAGCGCACGCCGCCCTGGTTTTGCCCAACAACTCAGCCAGTTGCTCGGCGAACTGCAACAGCATCAATTCACGCCCGCCAAACTTCGTTCGTTGTCCCAGCGCACCGGCTTGCGCCACGAACTTCAGGACAAGCTCCACGACCTTGCGCTGCTGCTCGACACCTACACGCACTGGCTCACCGAACACGAATTGCAGGACACGAACCGCCTGCTCGACGTGGCCACCGAAACACTGCGTTCTGCTTTCGACGCTCGACGCTCGACGCTCGACTTTCAAAGCCTGTGGCTCGACGGCTTTGCGGAAATGACGCCGCAGGAACTGGATTTGCTCGCCGCTGTCGTCCCGTTTTGTGGTCGCGCGACACTGGCGTTTTGCCTGGAAAACGAACCCGAAGCCGAAACTTCATGGCTCTCAATCTGGTCGCCCGTCGGCAAAACATTTCAACAGTGCCGCCAGCGAATCGCAAATTTGCCGGACTGCAAAATTGAAACCGAACGGCTCAAACGCGACCGAAAGCAAAATCGTTTTACCGACACCCCGGTTTTGCAACGCCTGGAAGCGCGCTGGCAAAGTGGCGCCGGCGTCCCGCCGGCAAAGACCCGCGCAGACGAGAAGTCTGCGCTACATTCCATCCGCATCGCAGTTTGTTCAAACCCCGACGCCGAAGCAGCACGCGCCGCGCGCGAAATCCGGGGCTTCGTTCGTGGCGGCGGACGTTTTCGCGATGCCGCCGTGCTCGTGCGGAATCTCGACGGCTATCACAAGCCGTTGGCGCGGGTGTTTCGTCGTTACGGGATTCCGTTCTTTCTCGACCGGCGAGAATCTGTGGCGCATCACCCCCTGGCTGAACTGACCCGCAGCTCGCTCCGCACGGTCACGCTCGACTGGCCGCACGATGACTGGTTCGCCGCACTGAAGGCCGGTTTTTCGTTCGCGGATGAAGCGGAAACACCGCTCCGCGCGTGCGGAGTTGACCGGCTTGAAAATGAAGCACTCGCCCGTGGCTGGCACGGCGCAAAATGGCGAGAACCCCTTCAAATCGTGGAAAACCCCGAATTGTCCGAGTCCCTCGAACGGCTGCGCGAAATAATTTTGCCGCCCTTTCAAAATTTTGCCGTGCAACTCGCGCGTTGGAAAAACAAGCCGAACGGCGGGCAACTGACCAACGCCCTGCGTGAACTGTGGAATGAACTCGGCGTGGAAAAAACTTTGGAACAGTGGAGCCTGGCCGGCCCGGAAAAATCGTCAATCGTCAATCGTCAATCGTCAATCCACTTGACCGTTTGGGTTCAAATGAACACGTGGCTTGACAACGTCGCCCTCGCGTTTTCGGACGAGGCGCTGCCGTTGCGCGAATGGCTGCCGATTTTGGAAGCCGGCCTCGCGAACCTGACCGTCGGCGTGATTCCGCCCGCGCTCGATCAAGTGCTCATCGGCGCGATTGACCGCGCCCGCAATCCCGATTTGAAACTGGCGCTCGTGCTCGGCGTGAACGAGACGATTTTTCCCGCCGCGCCTGCCGCGCCAACGATTTTGACGGACGCCGACCGTGATGAATTGAGTCAACACGCCGGCGCGCCCGGTCCCGATTTGCGCGAACGCCTGGCGCGCGAGCGTTATCTCGGCTACATTGCCTGCACGCGCGCCAGCGAAAAACTCGTCGTGACTTTTTCGCGCCACGACGCAGACGGCAAAACGTTGAATCCATCGCCATTTATCGCACACTTGCGCCGGATTTTTCTCGGACTCGAAATTGAAGAATTCAGCGGAGAAATCAAATTGGCCGATGCGGAACACGTCAGTGAAATCGCACCGTCTTTGATGGCGGTTTGGTCGTCGGAACAGGAGCGCCGGCCTCCGGCACGGCTCGATGCGGATGATTGCCAGCAACACGCCGGGCCGGAGGCCGGCGCTCCATCGCCATTGCTGGCCATGAATCAGGCGGGAGCGCATATTAAAAACTGGCGGGAACTGCTTGAACTCCCGGCGGTGGCTGAATTGGCGAAAAACCTGGCCGCATTGCGCGAGCCGGATTCGACGGAAAGTTTATCGCCCGCGATCGCGGAAAAGCTTTTCGGCCCGACCCTGCACTCCTCGGTGAGCCGGTTGGAGGAGTTTGCCGCGTGCCCGTTCCGGTTTTTCGTTCATTCCGGACTGCGCGCCGAGGAGCGGAAGGTTTTTGAGCTGGATGCGCGCGAGCAGGGCAGTTTTCAGCACGAGGTTTTGAAAATGTTCCACGAGCAATTGAGCGCCGAAAGCAAACGCTGGCGCGACATCACACCACCGGACGCCCGTGAACGCGTGGGCAAAATCGCCGCTGTTCTCGCGCTGAATTACCGCGACGGCTTGTTGCACACCGGCGAGCAAAGCCGGTTCACCGCGCGCGTGCTGGCGGAGTCGTTGCAGGATTTTGTCGAAACGCTCGCAACCTGGATGCGCGGACAATATGAATTTGACCCGGCGGTGGCCGAACTCGAATTTGGTTTCGGCGCCGGCGGCGCGCCCGCGTGGGAAATTGATTTGGGTGCCGGACACAAGCTCACGCTTCGAGGCCGGATTGACCGCATTGATTTGTGCCGTGAAACCGGCGACCGCGCGTTGTGTGTGGTGATGGATTACAAATCCGGCCAGAAAAAACTCGACAAAATTCTGGTCGAGCACGGCGTGCAATTGCAATTGCTGGCGTATCTGGCGGCAGTGCGTCATTGGCCGGATCCGCACGCGCTGTTTGGCGTGCAACAATTGATTCCAACCGGCGTCTTTTACGTGAACCTGCGCGGGCAATATGAAAGCGGCGGCACACGCGACGAAGCGTTGGCGGACGCAGCCGGCGCGCGCAAACGCGCGTATCGTCATACCGGACGCTTTGACGCAAGCGCGTTATCCAGACTCGACCGCATAAACGCGGCGGATCAATTTAATTACAAGTTGAACAAGGATGGCGGCGTGCGGTCGAATTCGGTGGAAGCATTGCCACGCGCGGAATTTGAAGCATTGCTCGACCACGTTGGGGCACAGTTGAAGGAAATGGGGCGGGCGATTTTTTCCGGTGCGGCGCAGGTGGATCCCTATCGCAAAGGCCGCGAAACGCCGTGTGAATTTTGCGATTATCGCGCCGTGTGCCGGATTGATCCGTGGACGCACCGGTATCGCGTGTTGCGCGCGGCGGATGCATTGTAGCGGCGGTCTGTGACCGCCGCATTAAAACGGCGACGCTCATGGAGCGCTGCTACAAATTTGAACGATGAAAAGGATGTTTTATCCATGCGCGCTGGCTGCGGCGATGCTCGTTGCAGGCTGCAACGCCTCGCCCACCAACAATATCGCCGCCACGCCCAAAACCGCCGATTCAACAACCACGAATCAAACCATGAAATTTCCAGTCACCAAAACCGACGCGGAATGGCGCCAGGAATTGACGCCGGAACAATATCGTGTGCTGCGTCAAGCCGACACGGAGCGGCCATTTACAGGTCTTTATTGGAACACCAAAGAGCCGGGGGTTTATCGCTGTGCGGCGTGCAAACAAGTCTTGTTCACTTCAAAGGACAAATTTGATTCCGCTTGCGGCTGGCCGAGTTTTTCCGATCTGGCGTCGGCGAAGATGGTGATTTTGCGCAACGATGACAGCCTCGGCATGCATCGCACGGAAGTGATTTGCGCGCATTGCGGCAGCCATCTCGGCCACCTTTTCGACGACGGTCCGAAACCAACCGGCTTGCGTTACTGCATCAACTCGGCGGCGCTGAATTTTGAAAAAACCAATTCGTCTTCGCTCCGCTTCGGCGCGACCAGCGCGCCTCCGGAGCACGCTGACGCGACCAACGTGCCACCGGCTGGGAAAAAATAATCTGGCCTTGCTGTTCACCAAAAAATGGAGGGCAGAGCAATCGCATTTGCGCGGGCGGATAGTTGAAACGACAGTCAAAGTGGGACAGGCATCCTGCCTGTCTCTGACTTGTGAATATGGAGACAGGCTGGAAGCTTGTCCTACTCTTTGGCGTTCGCCGCCGCGCGGAAAATTCTGAGCCGGCCATAATCGCAGGCGCCGCCCAGCGATTCAAACACGGCGGTGAGGTTGCCGAAGCCATTTCTTTCAAACGCCACCGCAATCTTCTGTTGCTCCGTATCCGTGAAGAAGCGTTTCAATTCAACCGGCTCGCCGCCTTCGATGGCCTCCAGCAGATGGCTGTAAATCGTCCCCGTCACCAGGTTCCGTTCCTCGGCGATTTGCTCGACGGATTGCCCGGAACGGAAGCGGCGCAGGGTGTCCCGCGCCGAATCCCCAAGGCTGTTTCGGACAGGCGGGGCCGGCGCGGCGAACGAATCGTCGGCGAAAATCTGGCGCGGATTGGTTTGCAAATAGGTGGCGATTTCGGCGAGAAACACATCGCCAAACTCGCGCAGTTTCTTTTCGCCCACGCCGCTGATGCGCGCAAACTCGCGCTCGCTCGCCGGATAATCACGGGCCATCTGCCGCAGCGCCACATCGGAGAAAACAATGTAAGCCGGCACGTTGCGCTCGTCAGCCAATTGCTTGCGAAGTTTGCGCAGCCGGTCAAACAACACCTCGTCGCAAGCGATTTCGCCCGCGCGATGCACTTTCGATTCAGGCGCCGTCACGGGTTTGGTGAGGGTCACTTTCCGGCGTTGCTTGAGCGCGGCCAGCCCGTCATTTGTCAACTCCAGCACGCTGAATTTCTCGGACGTTTGCCGCAAATGGCCAAGCCGGATCAACTCCCGGCCAATGGCCGCCCACTCCGGCCGGCCATGTTCCTTGCCGATGCCGTAGGTCGAGAGTTGCTCGTGATTCCACTTGCGAACCTTCTCCGTGTCCGCGCCGGTCAGGACCTCGATGACGTGGTTCAAACCGACACCAAACCGGGTTTTCTCGCGGATGCGATAAACGCAGGAGAGAAATTTTTGCGCGGCAACCGTGCCATCGAACGTTTCGCGCGGCGAAAGGCAGTTGTCGCACGCGCCGCAGTTGGGAACGCCGGCCTCCGGCACGGCATGATGCGATTGTGCGGACTCGCCGTGCCCGAGGCCGGCGCTCCAATCCTCTCCAAAATACGCCAGCAGTTCCCGTCTCCGGCAGCCCGCGCATTCCGCGTAATGCACCATCTTCTGCAATTGTTCGCGCGCAATCTGTTGTTCCTTCGGATCCGGCTTTTCGTCAATGAACCGGGTTTGCTTCATCACATCGCCCGCACTGAAGAGCAGCACGCACTCGCCGGGCAGGCCATCGCGACCCGCGCGACCGGTTTCCTGGTAATAGCCCTCGATGTTTTTCGGCAGGTCGTAATGGATGACGAAGCGCACGTTCGGCTTGTTGATGCCCATGCCGAAGGCGATGGTCGCGCAAATCACGCGGACGTCGTCGCGCAGAAAAAGTTCCTGATGTTCCGACCGCTCCTTCGGCGTCAGCCCGGCGTGATAGGGGCAGGACTTCACGCCATCCCCGTTCAAACGCAAAGCCACGCTCTCGGCGGTCTTGCGGGAGTGGCAATAAACAATGCCGCTTTCCTTCGGTCGCGCGCGGACAAACTCCAACACCTGGTCGTAAGGTTTGTTTTTGGCCAGCACGCGGTAGGTGAGGTTTGGACGGTTGAAGCTGGCGACATAGCAGCGCGGCTCGCGCAGCTTGAGCAGTTTGACGATGTCTTCGCGGACGCGGCCCGTGGCGGTGGCGGTGAGCGCCATCATCGGCGTTTCCGGAAACAGCTTCCGCAACTCCGCGAGCTGGCGGTATTCCGGACGGAAATCATGTCCCCACTCGCTGATGCAATGCGCCTCGTCCACGGCCAGCAAACGCACGTTCCACCGCTGCAAATCCGAAAGAAATCCCGAAAGCATCAGCCGTTCCGGCGCGACGTAAAGCAAACGGAATTCGCCGTTATGCAGGCCGCGCAGCCGCGCCCGCGATTCGTTTTGGGTGAGCGAGGAGTTGAGAAATGTCGCCGGTATGCCGCCGGCTTGCATCGCGTCCACTTGGTCTTTCATCAATGCAATCAACGGCGACACCACGACCGTCAAGCCGGATCGTATCATCGCGGGCAGTTGAAAGCAGAGCGATTTGCCGCCGCCGGTGGGCAGCAGCGCGAAGACGTCCTTCCCGGCCAGCGAATCGCGGATGATTTCCTCCTGTAGCGGACGGAACGAGGTGAAGCCGAAATATTTTTTCAGCAACGGGAGCAATTCAGAAGTGGTTTCCACGGCAAGGAGTTTAATGATGCGGCTGGACAGTTGAAGGAAAAATTACCGGATGCTCCTGTCATCGCCAGTGGGGCGGACTGCCAGTCGCGGAGCGACCTCTGACGGTAGCCGGCTTTCAAGCCCCGGCTTCATGTTCGCCATTCGTCGCCGTCGCGGGAGGTCAGGGTGCGGAAGTTAAGGGGGTTGTGACGATTTCTGATTGGGGATTGAAGAAGTAAGCCTGCAAAAACTTGCGATTGACAATTAGAATAAGCGATGTAATTTTATTAAATGCGCTTTCCCTTATTCAATCTTCTTGGGCGGCTGAAAAACTCCGGCGGGCAACGAAAACAGAAACAAACAGACAAACTATGAAAACACAAGCAATGAAACTCGGCCTTGGTGTCTTGGCGCTTGGGTTATGCGTGGCGGCCTTGGGACAAGCGCCGGTAATCACCTCGTTCAGTCAGAACGGGAGCCTGGTGTGCATTAATCTGGCACCCGGGAGCGTGGCGTCGGTGGAATGGGCATCAGCGGTGACGGGGCCGTGGCAGACCAACTGGGCGGGGCTGGACGCGGTGATGGTGGACGCCAGTGGGATGATTCAGGTGGGCGTGCCTATGTTCTATCGGGTGCGCGGGACGCCAACTTTTCCCGGCATGACGCTCATCCCCGCCGGGTTGTTCACGATGGGCGACACCTTCACCGAGGGGAGCAGCGACGAGCTGCCGCTGCACACGGTTTATGTCAGCGCGTTTTACATGGACCGGACGGAGGTGACGAAGGCGTCGTGGGACAGTGTTTACCAGTGGGCGACGAACCACGGCTACAGTTTTGACCATGCCGGTTCGGCCAAGGCGACCACGCATCCCGTGCATTCGGTGAACTGGTATGACATGGTGAAGTGGTGCAATGCGCGTTCGCAGAAGGAGGGGCGGACCCCGGCGTATTACACGGATGCCGGGCTGACGCTTGTTTATAAGACGGGGCAGTTCGCGGCATATGCGAACTGGAATGCCGGTTACCGGCTGCCGACGGAGGCGGAATGGGAGAAGGCGGCGCGTGGAGGGGCGGGCGGGAAGCGCTTTCCGTGGGCCGTCACAAACATCACGCACATTCTGGCGAACTATAACAGTTCCACGGCCTACGCTTACGACACCAGTGCCACGCGCGGCTATCACCCGACTTTCAACGATGGCGTTACGCCCTACACCAGTCCGGCGGGATATTTTGCGGCGAACACCAATGGCTATGGGCTTTACGATATGGCGGGCAATGTATGGGAGCGGTGCTGGGACAGGTATGGCGCGTATTCGAGTGGTTCGCAGACGAACCCGCCGGGACCGGTGACAGGCTCGTTCCGTGTGGTTCGGGGTGGCGGTTGGAGCTACAACGCGTTCAACTGCCGGACGGCAATCCGCAACAACGGCTACACCGCGTCGGACACGGGCAACTACATCGGGTTCCGTTCAGTCCTGCCCCCAGATCAGTGAGCAGAGCAACAACACAGAATTTGAGGCCCAGCGTGACTTGAATTTTGTGAGTCGAGAGGGCACGCCCTCTCGCGTGCGGATCCGGGCCGGCGTGAGGCCCGGCGGGTCGAGGCAGAACAGAACTCCTGAGCGGAGATGCGGCCGCTAGAATCGGCGGTTGTTGTGGGGTGTGCTGGCGTCGGCGTAGGCCAGACCAGTGCCAAAGCCAACGGCGCGGCGGCATGCGGCGATGGTGGTGTCGGTGGTGATGACGTTGTCCACAAAATAGACCGGCAAGGGCTGCATCGGGCCAGCGAATCGCGGATGATTTCCTCCTGCAACGGGCGGAACGAGGTGAAGCCGAAATATTGCTTGAGCAAGGTCAACAACGGAGCGGCCCCGGATTTCATTGCGGCCAAAGTAGGACAAGCCTGCCGCCTGTCTAGAAAGTTTTTAAGTGGGACAGGCTTCCAGCCTGTCTGACGAACGCGTCAGCGCGAGCAGTAGAAACAAATTTTCAACCCTTCCACCGGCCGTGCCGATGGGGACAGGCTGGAAGCCTGTTCCACTTTTAATGATACTCCTGCAATGTCTGCACACCGTAACCGCTCTTTTTGAGCGCGGCGATTCCGCGGGCGGCGGCTTTGGCGCCGCTGAGCGTCGTCATGATCGGCGTGCCGGTGTAAACGGCGGTGGTGCGGATTTTTACTTCGTCGGCGCGCGGCGACTCGCCGGCGGGCGTGTTGATGACCATCTGGATTTCCTTGTTTTTGAGCAGGTCTATCGCGTTCGGCCGGCCTTCGGCGAGTTTGAAAATGCGCTGAACTTTCAGCCCCGCCTTTTCCAAAACCGCGGCCGTGCCGCCGGTGGACACCAGTTCAAAGCCGAGGTCGGCGAACTGTTTCGCCACCGCCGCGACCTCCTTTTTGTGCGCGTCGCTGACACTGATGAAAACTTTTCCGCCGAGCGGCAGCGGCGAGCCGGCGGCCATCTGCGACTTTGCGTAGGCGATGCCGAGATCGGCGTCGAGTCCCATGACCTCGCCGGTCGAGCGCATTTCCGGCGAGAGCAAAATGTCCTGCCCGTGAAAACGGTTGAACGGGAAAACGGATTCCTTGACCGCCCAATACTTCGGCCAGATTTCTCTGGTGAAGCTGAGTTCCTTCAAAGTTTTTCCGGCCATGACTTTCGCGGCGAGCTTCGCCAGCGGAAAACCAATCGCCTTGCTCACAAACGGCACGGTGCGCGACGCGCGCGGATTCACTTCGAGCACGTAAACCTTTTCGCCCTTCACCGCATATTGCACGTTCATCAAGCCGATGACCTTCAATTCCACCGCCATCGCGTGGGTGTACGCGCGGATCGTCTCAATGATTTTCCTGGAAAGTGTGTGCGGCGGCAAAACCATCGCGGCGTCGCCGGAATGAACGCCGGCGAATTCGATGTGCTCCAGCATTCCACCGATCACGATATGGCCGTCATCGGGGTTTTTGAAACGGCCAACGTCCGCAATGCAATCCACGTCCACTTCGGTCGCGTCTTCCAAAAATTTATCCACGAGCACCGGGCGTTCCGGCGACGCCTCAACCGCAAAACGCATGTAATGCCGAAGCTCGGCGTCGGAATAAACGATTTGCATCGCCCGCCCGCCAAGGACGAATGACGGTCGAACAAGAACCGGATAGTCCAGTTTTTTCGCCACCGCGAGCGCTTCGACTTCGTTGGTGGCGATGCCGTTGGGCGGCTGTGGAATTTTCAACCGGTCGAGCATCGCGGCGAAGAGCTTGCGATCCTCGGCAATCTCGATGCTTTGCGGCGAAGTGCCGATGATGTTGACGCCGTTTTTTTGCAGGTCGAGCGCGAGGTTCAACGGCGTCTGCCCGCCGAACTGCGCAATCGCGCCCCAACATTGCTCGCGTTCGTAAATGTGCAGCACGTCTTCGAGCGTGAGCGGCTCGAAAAATAATTTGTCGCTGGTGTCGTAATCGGTCGAAACGGTTTCGGGATTGGAATTCACCATGATGGTTTCAAATCCATCTTCCTTGAGCGCGAACGCCGCGTGGACGCAGCAGTAATCAAACTCGATGCCTTGGCCGATTCGGTTCGGCCCGCCGCCGAGAATCATCACCTTCTTCGCGGTGTTGCCCTTCACCTCATCATCGCCGCGGTCGTAGGTTGAATAATAATACGGTGTGTAAGCCTCGAACTCGGCGGCGCAGGTGTCCACGAGGCGGTAGCTCGGCACGAGGCCGAGTTTTTTCCGCAACGCGCGGATTTTATCCTCGGTCGTGCCGGTCAAATGCGCGATTTGCCGGTCGGAGAAACCCAAACCTTTGGCTTTTATCAACGTGTCAGGCGTCATGTGTCAAGTGTCACGGGTTGCACTCCGTCTGCGCGCGTTTGTTCACAGAGCGTTTCAAGCCACCAATGAGAGCCTTTGCTTTGACAGCTTGTTGGTAGTGCGAATTAAATTCAGCTTCGACCAAATATCCAACGTCAAACGCCACGTAAAGCAACGACTGAGCTTCAGCCGTTGAACGCCTGGCGATTCCAAGAAAACGGGCAAATTCAGCCTTGGATTCGCAATCAAACCCTTCAGCGGTGTTGCTCATCGAGGAAACCGCCGCACGCTGAATTTGGTCTTTTAGTCCGTAATCCTTTGCAAACGAACCGACATTCGTTTGCTGGTAAATATTGGACGTGAGTTTGCGCGCTTCCTGCCAAGCGTGAAGGTCTTCGAAACGTTTTACCAAAGCCATAAAATTCCTTTCATTCAGTTGAGGTTGTGTTGTTGCAACGGCTCGACCATACCGATTGCGCTGCCATTTTACACGCACACTTGATGCCTGACACGTGATACTTGACACGCAGATCATGGCATCGGCGCGAAATTAAATTCGCGATAGTAAGCCGCAAAATATTCGCCGTGTCCAGTAAGGAGTGGTTTCGCGCTTGCTGGCGGGGCGGGTTTGCGTTACCAAAAGCGGCGTGAAAAAACTTGGGCAACGGCTGCTGTGGTTGTCGCTGTTCGTTCCGGTTTTCGTCTCCGCGCAAATTGATCCGGTCAAACGCGACTTGATTCAGCTCGGCTACAATGCGGCGTTCGAAGGCCACGCGCCGTTTGCCGGTTACGCATTTTACTATCACAACCAGCCGGATTTCCTGCGCACGAACCTGACGCTGCGGCTGGCGCTCGCACCGGTGTATCTCGATTCCGAATTCGGCTTTGTCGGCGGGCTGGGGCCGCACACGGACTTTGCCATCGGTCTGGCGGGCGGCGGTTTTGCGGACAGTTACAACGAAATTCGCGGCGGCACCTTTCTCCCGAATGAATCGTTCATCGGGCACGGCGGCGAAATTTCAGCGAGCATTTATCATTTATTCAATCCCGCCGGCCAGATTCCGTTGAATTTGATTCTGCGCGGTACGGCGCACTATTCCACTTTTGCCCGCGACGACAGCACGTCGCCCACGTTCCAACTGCCGGAGGATCGTGGCGAGTTCAACGTGCGCACCGGTTTGCGCTGGGGCGGCATCGAGCCGACGCTGTTCCCGGCGCTCGCCATGGAATTGTCCGTCTGGTATGAAGGGCAGTTCCGCACCGCGTCGGGCACGTATGGATTCAACGGCGACCGCAAAGTCGAATCGCATTCGCATTTATTTTGGGCCGAAGCGGCGCTGTCCTACACGCTGCCCAAGAGCCAGCAAAATTTTGACGTGCGACTGATGGCCGGCACGAGCATGGACGCCGACCGTTTCAGCGCGTATCGCCTCGGCGGATATTTGCCGCTGGTGGCGGAATTTCCACTGTCGCTGCCCGGTTATTATTTCCAGGAAATCAGTGCGCGACAATTTGTGCTGCTCAACGCGAATTACCTTTTGCCGCTCGACAAAAGCCAGCGCTGGAATCTCAGCGTGAACGCCGCCAGCGCGGTCGTGGATTATCTGCCGGGTGAGGGGCAGCCCGGCAACTCTCTGAGCGGCGTGGGCGGCGGTATTTTCTATCGCGCGCCGTCCGACCGTTTCAAAATCATGCTCGACTACGCTTACGGTGTGGATGCCATCCGGTCGCACGGTCGCGGCGCGCATAGCATCGGCCTGCTGATGCAATGGGATTTGGGACCGACGCATGGCGAAGGTTTCCATCCCGCGCATCCCGATCGCTGGCGCGGCTGGCAATGGTTTTTGGGCGACTAAAAAGAATGTGCGAAAAATTTTGCGGGCGCCCACGCCTTGCGCACAGGATTCGATTCAACTTGCGCAGACCGCCGTCCCTTGGTTCATTATGAAGGCGGGTGCGCATATGGTGGAATTGGCAGACACGCTACTTTGAGGTGGTAGTGCCGAAAGGCGTGCAGGTTCAAGTCCTGCTATGTGCACCAATTTTTCTTTCGGCTGAACTTCGATACGGGATTGGATGGAAATCAGCGTGTTAAGGCCCCAAGACGACACGGTAGAAGCGAATTGGGTAAGATGAGGAGTTGGTATCAACCCAAAAGCAAGGCACCGGCAGCGAATTGCCCGTGAATACTGGATTCCAAGAAGTCAGGTTGGTGGAAACCTGAATCGTGTAGTCCGGTCCTGTATCGCCGTTGATCCAAAACCCAAACTGGCCGTTGGTGATAGAAGACGCCGCATGGAGGGCAGGAACGACTGGCTGAATCACTGTTGTCGTGAAGCTTTGGGTGGCACTCATAATGGGCGTGCCATTGTCCGAGACGACCACGGCGACAGTCTGCGTGGAGGGCGATTGCGCAATGGTCGGTCGCCAGGTGAACACACCACTGCTGGAATTGATGGCTGCGTTGGTCGGAGCATTGAGCAAACTGAAGGTCAAGGTCTGTGCCGGAATATCGGCATCACTGGCTGAATTGGTGACCAGCAGCGTCCTGCCTGCCAGGATGGTTTGGTTGGAAATCGCCGACAGCACGGGTGGCTGATTGGTTGGCGCTGGAGCCGCCCCATAGACTTCAAATTCATAAAGGGAATAGCCATATTGCGTCTTACGCACCGTCCCATACATCCTCACATAACGGCCCGTTCCAGATAACCCGGTCAAATCCTGGATGCCGCCAGTTCCCGTGGTCGTGCTGTAATTCGTGGTCCAGTTTACGGCATTGGACGAAACCTGGATTTGAAAACTCGTTGCATAAGCCGCTTCCCAGTTGAGCTTCACCCGCGTGATATTATAAGTTGCCTGTAAATCCACATAAATCCATTGCGGATCACTGAAAGCGGAAGACCAGCGTGTCCCGGTATTGCCGTCCACCGCGTTGGTTCCGGAAAGGCCCGCATTTTCAACCGAGCTCACCGTGACCGGTTTGTACAACGCCAAATTTGTAGTTGACGCCGTTGGCGTGGCGCTGGCTTGGATGGAATTTGAACTTTCATTGCTCCCAGCTGTCGCCGAGACCACATAGTAGTAGGTCGTGCCGTTGACCAGGCCGGTGTTCGTGTAGCTGGTTGTCGTCGGACTGGCGATGGTGGTGTAAAGCCCACCGTTGGTCGTCGAGCTTTTGACATTGTAGCCAGTTGCGCCACCGGCAGGGGACCAACTCAAAACCACCTGAGCGTTACCTGCCGTCGCACTCAAACCGGTGGGAATGGACAGCGTGCCATTGGCCGCCTGGAATTCCATCCAGTTCACTTGTTGAGCGTTCGCGGCAAGAACCACGTGGAGGATTTGCGTGCCGGCCACCAATGAAACGGTCGTCGAAACCGTTGCCCAACCGGTTTGCGTAGCATTGGCGGTCCCCAGCAGCGTGCCGCCGTTGTAGACTTTGATCTGACCGGTGGCGCCTGCAACGCGAAAGTTCAAAGGATAGCTCCCGGTAGAATCGACCTGGATATTATAGTCCACGCTTCCCCCGACTGCCGTGGATTTCATGTCGGCGAGTCCGTTGGTGTCTGTCGTCGGCGCAATGTTCATTTGGTTCATGGTGACATAACGCTCTGCCTGAAGCCGCCCGGGAATGCGATAAAAGAGGTTGGTATCATGCACCGGCATTTGCACGTAGGCCTGGCCTGCCGCGGTCAAGACGCCGCTGCCAGAAAGCAAGCTGTTATAGGCATCTCCGGAGATCCGCGACATGAACCAGGCGTAACCTTCAACCCAGGGCATGCGTTCGCAATAATCCACCGACGGAATCAGGTTGGCGAGCGCGGCGGCATCGCTTGCGGCCCCGGTATTGAACTCGGTCAGCCAGACTTTTTGTGTGGGATAATCAGTATGCATGGTGCCTAATATCCAGGTGATTTCACCGTAGCCGCCATAGCTGTGTGTTGCCATGCCCGCTGGAGGCGTCGAACCACAGTAGTAAAGAAACGCGTTGAGGAAAGGCTCTTGGAACGTGTAATCGACGTTCGACCCCATTATGGGATCATAACAATTAGTGATGCTTGAGTTTAGAGCGGACCCAATTGCCATGTGGGGGGCAATCACTCGAATGTTATAGGGATCGCAAATCGCCTTGACCTGTTTAAAGGTGACTGCCGAGTTGGATGGCGTCATGAAAGCTTGCCCTTTAAGATTTGGCTCATTCAGCGCCAATACCCGCCAGGGCCGGTTTCCGGCCGCGAGATAAGAAGAGATGGCAATTTGAAAACTTGAATTACCATTCCAAGCCATCGGGAGGAAATCCATCACCACATCGGCAGGCTTGGCCAACGGGCTCGCGCCCCAATTGTAATACCACGATACTCCCGGGGCCAGGGCCCGGAAGTCCGCATCGGACAGGGAATTGACGCCCAGGCCACGCTTGCGGCTCTGCACCTGCGCATCACAGTTCACGATCTGCGTTTGTGCCAGAACCTGACCGGAGAAAACAAATGCCAGAAGCACCAGTCCAAGACACGAAACTAAACGGCCGCGTGTCGGGTATGACTGGTTCCCCTGATCGGCGTTCCGCCGGGCCATCCATACGCTGGAAACGAATAATTCCAGCGTCAGCCAGAAGGCTTTTGAAGCGCAAGTCAGAGCACTGGGGCGATGAACATTAAACACTCCAACAAATAATTTTTTAAGCATGAGAATTTTTGCGAAAGTCTGAAGAGCTAGTTTAAAAACTACTGTTCAAGGTTTAATTCTAGTAGAACCTACTACACCTATCTCAAAATGTAAATTGATTGTTTGTTATTTGCATTTTTCATATATCATATATGTGTCCTCTTGCGATTTTGGTTTTACCTAGCCGTTTCCCAGCAATGTTCTGCGATATTGGATCGTTGGTTCTGAACATCTCTCCTTCATCTTATATTCCTTATTTTTGATCCTAGAATGTGTTTCCAATTTTAAACTGGAAGGAAACGGGAAGGGGGACCGGAACGTCCTAATCATCAACGGTTACTACGGAACTCAAGCGTGGATGGAGCGAGATTCATCGGGTTGTTTTCGTATCGTTCAATGAGCTGGCTTACCGTTATATCCCCGGCCTGTTTCCAGTCGACCTTCACAGCCCTCTTTATTTCCTCTGCAACCGTTCACGGCCAAGCATCAGGTCATCCGTTTCAAGACATTTCCAATGCGTGCGCCCATTGGCTTTGAAAACGGCATACAGCTTTCCGTTCTGATTGAAGCGAAAGAGACCGTTGCTGACCCGACGGAATCGCTTCTTAGCCCCCCTTTTTTTCGTTTCGGTTAGAACGGCGGGTTTTTGATTGTAAGATGTCCATGAAAATGATTGAATTTCCTCATAATAACAGGCGGGTGCGCATATGGTGGAATTGGCAGACACGCTACTTTGAGGTGGTAGTGCCGAAAGGCGTGCAGGTTCAAGTCCTGCTATGCGCACCAAAATTTCAATTTCCCCCGTGGCACGGCATCAAACACATCGGGGCCTCGCTCCCCGGGACGAGCGGCTCTTTGCCGCCCGGCAACTCCCCGCGTTGCGCGCCGCCGCCGCCGATCTCTGCTGGCTGCTCGACCGCGGCTACGGCCCGCGCTCCGCCATCGAATTGGTGGGCAACCGGCACAACCTCACCTGCCGCCAGCGCATGGCCGTCTCCCGCCACGCCTGTGCTCACGAAGACGTTCAACGCCGCCAAAAACTCCGCGTCGAGACCGGCCAGCTTCACGGAAATGAACTCTGGCTCGACGGCTACAACGTCCTGACCGTCCTCGAAAGCGCGCTGGCCGGCGGGATTGTCCTGCTGTGCCGTGACGGTTGCTGCCGGGACATCGCCGGCATTCACCGGCGCTATCGCAAAGTAAATGAAACCCTTTCCGTTCTGCGCCTGGTCGGCGAAACCGCCGCGGCCCTGGGCGCCAGCCGTTGCCGCTGGTGGCTCGACCAACCGGTTTCCAACAGCGGACGCCTCAAGGCCCTCATTCTGGAGGAAGCCGCCCGCGCCGGCTGGAACATGGAAGTGGAACTGGTCTTCAGTCCCGACCACGTCCTGTCGCATACCGGCGAGATCATCGCCACGTCCGACGGCATCGTGCTCGACCACTGTCAACGCTGGGTGAACCTCGCCCGGTTAATCATCGCCGATCACCTCCCGCAAGCGCGACTCCTGGATTTGGCGCCCACCGGGGCAAGCATCAATGACGAATGACGAAACCATAATAACGAAAGAATGACGAAGCTCAAATAACCAATGAATGCAAAGGCCCGCAATCGGTTTCGGAATTAGGTCATTGGGATTTCTCTCGTCATTCGAGCTTCGTCATTCGTCATTCCGCCGCATCCTCGACTGGTGGCAAATGGCTGCCGGGTCGTCACCTGTTTCCATCGGAAATGTCGAGGAACCGAAAGGGGAGCCCGGAAAAAGTATTGCGTTCCCGTTCCATTCCGCGCAAGAAAAAGACATGGTTTATCAAAAACAAATCCTGCTGGAAACCCGGGGCCACCGGCACCTGCACGACGTGACGGCGGACGTGGCGCGGATCGTCCACGACTCCGGCGTGCACACGGGTACGGCGCATGTGTTCAACATCGGCAGCACCGGCGCGCTGGGCGCCATCGAATACGAGCCGGGCCTGCTGGAGGACCTGCCCGGCCTTCTGGACAAACTCATTCCGCCGGGCCGCGACTACGGACACGAACAGGCCTGGCACGACGGCAACGGCCATTCGCATTTGCAAGCCACGCTGCTGGGGCCGTCCCTGACCGTGCCGGTGGCCGACCGAAAGCCGGTGCTGGGCATCTGGCAGCAAATCTTCCATCTGGAATGCGACATCAAACCGCGCCGCCGCACCATCGTGGTGACGGTCTCCGGCGAGTGAGGTTTAGTTTTCCGTGAAGACGAAGGCGCCGTAGCCCACCACGCGGCCGCGCCCGCCCGAAGTGTCGCCGGAGTTCCGCAAATCCACGGTGCGGCACCGCAGTCCGCGCTCCTTCGCCACCCGCAGGAGTCCGCGAATCGGGTGGCAACCGCATGCCTGGTCGGCGTCGAGTTTCTCCCAGTTCAACGACTCGATGGCGCGGGCCGTCTCGCGGTCGGTTTGTTGCGCCGTCTGATAGCTGTGGTAGTGACTCAAGTCCGAGCTGACGACGATGCAGGTTTCCCTGCCGCCCCAGAGTTCGTTCAACACCGCTCCGACCTCGTTTGCCGTGGCGTCGCCCACAACCAGCGGGACCAGTTTGAATTCGCCCAGCGCGATTTGCAGAAACGGCAGATGCACTTCCAGGCTGTGTTCGCGCTGGTGCGCGGCATCCAGCGTCGTTACCGGCGGCAACGCGCGGGCCCGCGCGAGCGCCTCCTTATCCACGGGAATGAAGCCCAGCGGCGATTGGAAAACCGACGCGCTGCTGGCTGCCAATCCGGGAAACGCCACAAAGTGCGACGGCCCCAGCAACACCACGCGCTTGAGCGCGCCACGACCGCGCGCCAGGCAGGCGTAGGCCGAGCCGGCGATTGACCCGGAATATTGGTAGCCAGCATGGGGCGCGATGATGGCTTTCGGAATTGTGTCAGAGACTGTTTTCGCGGCCGCCAGAAAACCGGCCACCATCGTCCGCAGTTCTTCCGGGTTCTCCGGATAAAATTGTCCTGCCACCGCCGGCAAACGCACCGCCGGGGTTTCCGCTGCGGGCTTGAATCGGGCGCGCATTTTCATTTCAAGTTCACCCGGCGCGGCCGGCGGCGATGGCAAGCGGCCAGGCCATCACCGGTGCGAACGCCTTCCGCGCCGTCCGTTGGCCAGAGGCCAGGAATAACCCCGCCGCAGCGCGGACACGTGCCGCGGGAAGTGATTTTGTATTCATGGATCAAGTAGCCGCAGCGCGCAATCAGGGTTTCGCCGCAGCCGGGGCAGCGCGTGTTTTCCCACTCGCCCACCCGGCCGGGCGCATTGCCGGCATAGACGAAGCGCAACCCGGCTTCGGTTCCAATCTCCGCCGCGCGCAGCAAGTCGTCGGCCTGCGTCGGGCGCGGACCGGTCATTTTGTAATCCGGATGGAATGCGGTGACGTGCCACGGAATGTCACGGTTCACCGAAGCGAGGAACCGGGCGATGTCCCGAAGTTCCTTCGGGTCGTCGTTGAAGCCCGGCACGACGAGGGTCACGACCTCCAGCCAGACGCCGCGTTGATGGATCCTTTTGATGGTTTCGGTCACGTGGTCGAGTGTGCCGCCGAGCGTCCGGTAGCGGCGGTCATCAAAGCCTTTCAAGTCCACCTTGTAAGCCACGATCCACGGCTGGAGAAAATCGAGCGCTTCCGGCGTCGCGTTGCCATTGGAAACCAAGGCGCACATCAAACCTTGCGCCTTGGCCGGCTGGAAGACGGACACGGCCCATTCGGCGGTGATGAGCGGTTCGTTGTAACTCGACACCACCAAGCGCGCGCCGTGCCGTTGGGCCGCGTGCACCAGTTCTTCCGGGGTGACTGTCTGGAAAGGCGCGGATGCCGCTTCATCGCGCAGCATCTGGCTGGTCACCCAGTTCTGGCAATACGAACAATGAAAATCGCAGCCCAACATGCCGAAGGTGAGCGCGTCGCTGCCGGGATGCACATGGAAGAACGGCTTTTTCTCCACCGGATCACAAGCCACGCCGGCAGTGTAGCCAAACGGCACGCGCAGTTGGCCGCCGTCATTGAAGCGTACCTTGCAAATCCCGCGCCGACCCGGCGCTATCAGGCACCGGTGACCGCACGCCACGCAACGGACCCGGCCGTCCTCCGGTTTCCAAAGCACGCCCACGCTGGTGTGATGGTCGAGCAGGTTGGCCAGCGTACCGCCCTTTTTCGGGCGCTGGACCACGGGCGACAGAGCCTTTGAAGCCGGGTCCGTTTTTGCTGCTTTCACTGTCTCAATCTCGCGCATCTTTACTTTGCAGGGAAGGCCTTCCGGTCAACATCGCACTTTCTACCGCCACAAACAACCCGGGCGGCAATCTTCAACCCGCCCAGGTCAACGCGCGCCGCGCGCCGCGATGAACTTTTCCGCGTATTTGCCCAGCAGGTCGGCCTCCAGGTTCACCGCGTCACCGACTTTTCGCTCGCGCAAGGCCGTGATTTCGCAGGTGTGGGGAATAATCCAGATGCGGAAACTTTTTTTCTGCACGCCCGCCACCGTGAGGCTGATACCGTCCACCGCCACCGAGCCTTTGAAGACAATGTAACGCATCACTTCCGGCGGCGCGGCGATGTCGAGCACGTGGTCCTGCCCCGCGCGTTCCCAGCGGATGATTTTGCCCACGCCGTCAATGTGGCCGGTCACGAAATGCCCGCCGAACTCGCCGTCCGCGCGCAGCGGCCGCTCCAGGTTCACCAGCGAACCGGGTTTGGCGAATTGCAGGTTGGTTCGCCGCCACGTTTCCTGGAGCAGATCGAATTGGGCGAGCTTGAATTTCCCGCGCGTGGCCACCTTTACCGCCGTCAGACAACAGCCGTTCACCGCCAGACTGCCACCCAGCTTCAAACCGCGACCGGTCGCGCTGGCGCGCACGGTCAGTTCAATGGCTTTCGCCGCCGGCTGGATGCGCTCGACGGTCCCGGCTTCTTCAACAATGCCTGTGAACATAAAGTAGCCCAGGCGTCCCGCCTGGAGGTGCAGGCAGGATGCCTGCGCTACGTCGTGGACGCAACTCGCGCCGTCAGCAACCAATCCGGGCCGAGCCGTTTCCATTCAACGTCGCGAAGCTGAATCGCCTCCGCCAGACTCCTGGCGCCCTCTCCCGCGACAGCCTTGCGCGAATCGCGCCCGCCCAGGATTTTCGGCGCGTAAAAAAACGACACGCGCTGCGCCAAACCACCGAGCAAAAACGACGCGTTCACTTCGCCGCCGCCTTCCACGAGCAGGCTCGTGACGTTTTCCGCGCCCAGCTTTCGCATGAGCCAACGAAGATCAATTTGTTGGTAGGGCGCGTCACTCCGTGCGCGCCGTGAGCGTGGATTATTTTCCAGAGACGGCGCGCACGGAGTGACGCGCCCTACCTTCTGAACCGGTGCAACAATGACATTCACTCGTTTGGCCAGGGCCACCACGCGATTCTTCGGCGCGCGTTTGCCCACGACAATTGTCGTCAGCGATGCATATTGATCGCTCACAATTTTTGCGTCCAGCGGCGTTCGCGCCTGCGAATCAAGAATGATGCGGCGAATCGGCTTTGCCCTCTTCCCTCTTCCCTCTTCCCTCTTCATCCGTGCCGTCAGGCCCGGATCGTCCGCCAGAATCGTATTGATGCCGACCAGAATCGCATCCGCTCCGTGCCGCAATTTCATGCCGCAGGCGCGCGCGGCTTCGCCGGTAATCCATTTTGATTCGCCGGTGGCGGTGGCGATTTTGCCATCCAGCGTCATCGCCGTTTTCACAATGACGAACGGCGTGCGATGGACGATCCAGTGATTGAACGCCTCGTTCAGTCGCGCACATTCGTTGGCGAGCGCGTCCGCCTTGGGAGCGCCGGCGTCTCGCCGGCGTGTTGCAGGTCTGCGAATCGAGGGACTGGCCGGCGGGACGCCGGCGCTCCCAGGCGCCGTGACTTCAATCCCGGCCCGGCGCAGAATTTTGAAAGCGCGCCCGGAATGTTTCGGATTCGGATCCGTCGCACCGACGACCACGCGTTTGATACCCGCCGCGATGATGGCGTCCGTGCAGGGTGGCGTGCGCCCGTGCGTGCAACAGGGTTCAAGCGTCACATAAAGCGTTGCGCCCTTTGCCGAAAATCTATGTTTGTGCGCGTCACGGAGCGCCTCGATTTCCGCGTGCGGCAAACCCGCTCGCCGATGCCATCCGCGCCCGATGATTTTGCCGCTCCTAACCAACACCGCCCCGACCATCGGATTCGGCGAAGTCTGTCCGAGGCCACGGCGCGCCAGGCTCAAAGCCAGCCGGATATTTTTCAACTGGACCCGATTTTGGACAAATAATGTTGGTCGCGTTTCCATTGAGATGCAAATCGGCAGGACTACAGACCTAACTGCCGCAACAGAAAGTATTCATTCAAGGGATCATCATCCGTGATGCGAATTTCCGGATCCGGATTAAGGTTCTTGTCGACTGGAATCCCCCGCGCGAGCACCAATCCCAGATAAGCCGGCAGATTGTCGGACGGGGCCCATTCCAATAAGTCCTTTTGTGCGGTCGCCGGCATGCGCGCAGCCAGTTGTTCGGGGTTTGAGGTTTCGATGGGATCCATGGAGGCCAGGATGTGAATTCCCCATTTTTCAACCGAACCGAAACAACGCACGTGAGGAAATACGTTGTCAACGGAGCGCAAAACAGCTTGGGCAACCAGGGGTTCCCCGCCCGGGAACCAAGTCTGCAGGATGCCATGAGGTTTCAAGTGCTGTTTCGCCAGTTCGCAAAATTCCGTGGAATAAAGCAGGCTGGAACCCGCCGCCTCCACCGGCGGGGGAGGGTCAATCACGATGACATCGAATTTTTCCCGGGTGCGTTTGAGATAGCGCCGTCCGTCGTCGATGACGAGGTGACCTTTGGGATTGGCCAGGACTTGCGCCGCATCGGCATGATAGAATCCGAAGGCCCTGGGAACATCCGGAACCAATTCCACCGTGGTTGTCTCGATATCCCAACTCAAGGCCGAGCGGTAGGTGGTGCCCATGCCAAAACAAATGATCAGCGCGGATGTCGGCGGTTCCTTGTGAAAAGCCAGTGGCAGATGAACCATGAATTTGGTGATGGGTGTCAGCAGAGTCATGCCAATGCCGTTTACCAGAAGCACCCGGTCCCAACCTGTGCCCGTGGCAACAACGGACGCAGCATAGTCCCGCCGCACCTCGGTGCCTTTGAAGGAACGGGACAGATGCTCCTGAAAATCTTTGGAGAAAAACAGGGCCCCGGCCAGGACGACACCGGTCGCCAGCCCCGACCCCAGGCGTTGCCATCGGGGGATGGAATTCCAGCTCAGGAGACAAAACCCGAAAAACGGCAGGCCGAGGAGGATGAGGGCGTGTCGCTCACCGATTTCGGGCAGCACAACGTAGCACGCAAAGAGCGGTCCCAGAATGCAGCCGAGAACATTGACCGCATAAGCTTTCCCGGCAGCCGCCGGATCGCCGGCGGCGTGTTCGTCAATCAGGCTTGGGGTCAGATAACCCAAGGCGGCGCAAAACGGGCAAATGCTCGCCAGCACGATCATCACGCTGATGACGTCAATGTTGTACATCCAATTGGCATTCACCCACCGGGGATCATTGGCGAGAATCGGCAGGAAAACCACGACCATCAAAACGGCCATTAATCTGCCTGCCGTCCACCGCGAATTTTTTTTGAGATGATGGCGGTACCACCAGGAACCGAGAAAGGTCGCACCCAGATAGGTGAAGACGATCCAGGCAAAGGAATAAACCTGCGTTTTCAGGACCGGGGTGAATTCACGGGTCCACACCACTTCCATGGCCATCGCACAAAACCCGGTCGAAAACAGCATCCATTTGATGAACCGGGTCCGCGGTTGCCCCGACGGCGACGGATCCGGCAGCGTGGTGGGAGGTCGCCCGGCTGGAATCTCCCCGGACAGGTGTTCCTGGTGCTGCCGGCCCAGCCAGATGCCGGCGGCCGCGATGGCGAAGTTGCCCGCAGCCGCAATGCGCAAGGTATGATGGAAACCAAACATTTCCACCAAAACAATCGCGGTCAATATCGTCCCGCTCATTGCACCCAACACATTGGCCAGGTACAGATAACTGAAACTCGCCGTGTTTTGGCGGTCCCGTTCCCGCACGTAGGCCATCATGAAGGGAAAAGTTGTCCCCATGCACACGCACCAGGGCAGAATGGCAATCGCCAGCACCAGTGCCGACAGGAAAAGATAATCGAGGGAATTGGTTTGACCCGCTGCCAGCAAAAAATACTCACCCGCCGCGAAGAGCTTCGGAACTGCAAACGCCCCCAGCCCAATCAATAATTCCGCGCCGGCGTAAAAGACGACCGCCGAAAGCCCGGTTTTCTCAACCAGTGAAGCAATGAATCGCCCGCCCGCCCAGGCTCCAACGGCCAGTCCGAGCATAAATACCGACAACACCACGGAAAGTACCGGAGTAATGATTCCGAAGGAGGCAAAAGCCATTCGCGTCCAGACCACTTGATAAGCGAGGCTGCAAAAGCCGGAGACGAAGAACAGAAAAAATAAAAGTCGGCGTATGGACAGGCTCATCGGGGGGAGAACTATACGGAACCCCGGCTGGCTTGGCAAAGATTTCGATTTAAACCGTTTCTCAAAACAAATTTCCAAAAAGGTGGCGACGCCCTGCCGGGCGTCGGGGCAAACCGTCAGGTTTGCCCTGCCTTTTGGGAAATTTGTTTTGAGAAACGCTCAATGAACGGTTCAACCAACGCTGTAAAGTCGCGCCGCCGTCGCGCCGCGTGATGCAAACCGGCAATCAAGTTCATTGCAACCATTGGCTGTGAATTGGAATTTCAATCGGCCTCCTTTACCGGCTCGCGTTTGAACGTGTCCGCAAAAATTCGCAAGCCACCATCACGGTGTGGCCATTCGAGTTTGTAAGTGCCGGTGACTTTTCCCGCGCTGGGACAGCAAGGGCCGTCCCCTTCTTTCCAGATGAAGAATTCAAAAACGAGTCCATCGCCGGTGAAAGTGCTGGTCACGCCTTTCCAGTTGCCTTCCCCCTTGGCCAGATGTTTTTTGAAGGATTCATCGGCAGGAATGAATTCGACCTCTTCAAGTTCCAGGTCCGGCGCACGCTCCTGGCCGCTGCTGGTTGTGAAAATGTGTTCCCGGGTAAGGTGCCCCGTCCCGTAATAGACCTCGGTAATCTGGATCAACTGCTCCCAAGCTTCTCCCTTCACCGGCGTCCAGACAACTGCGGGCTTGAGGAAATACGATGGATGGTCAGGTGCTTCCAACCGCTTCAAGAGTTTGAACTCATCGCCGACTTTTACATAAATCGCGACCGTGGATTCCGGGCCATAGAGTGAAGCCTTTACGCGTTCCCGCTCATGCACGGTCACGAACAACTCCCCGCTGTTCCAGGGACACCCGGTCATCGCCCATTTAAGTTTCCATGGCCGGGCCGGATCGTCGCTTTTCAAACAAACGGCTTCCTGATTGCTGAAAAATTCTCCTTCGCGCTGACTTTCAATGGACGTTCCATTCCGCATGGTGGAACAACCGGGCAAAACGCTGCTCAAAACGAGCGCGAGCCAGAGGAGGCTTTTCATGCGAGGAACGTAGCGGCTGCCGGGAGAAAGCCGCAAACTGAGAAATCAGGAAAGAAAAACGCGACGATCAGGTCGCGTGGCGGCGGCCCGACAGGGCGCCGCCATTTAAAAAAGCCGGAAAGTTTGCGGCGCTCTGCCGAGACGCCGCTATACCGCAATCGGATTCGGCGAAGTCGTGCTGTAGCCACGCCGGACGCGGGCGAGGCGGAACGCGAGGCGCATGAATTGGGCGTCAGACATCGCCGCGCATCGTAGCGCTGACGCACAAAGGCTCAAATTGAAAGGACGACCGGCCCGTTTTCTTTGCAGAACAGAAGACAGGTTGCTATAGTTCCCCAAATCGTGCGTCAACTTGTTGTCATCATCTTTCTTTCTGCCTCGCTCAATTGCGCACAGGCGTTTCGTGGCGCAGACATTCCTTGGACGACTTATGAAGCGGAGGACATGACAACCACAGGCGCGACGTTGGGACCAAAATATGATCCTTACCTGGCCGAGACGGAATCGTCCGGGCAGAAATGCGTGAAGCTGGCTGCCGTCGGGCAATATGTGGAGTTCACGGCCAGGACAGCGGCCAATGCCATCGTGGTGCGATACAGTTTACCCGACTCACCATCTGGCACGGGCCTCAATTCGACCCTCAGTCTCTATCTGAACGGAAAACTGGTGCAAAAACTTCCGGTCACGTCCAGGTATTCATGGCTCTACGGTCGTTATCCGTTCACCAACAACCCCAAAGCCGGCTCGCCGAGGAATTTCTTCGATGAAATTCGCTTGAAGGACTTGTCCATCGGCAAGGGCGACGTTGTGCGCTTGCAGAAGGACGATGACGATGCTGCCGCCTATTGCATCATTGACCTCGTTGACTTGGAGAACGTCGCTCCGCCGCTCGCCGCGCCGGCGAATTCACTATCCATTACCGCCGCCCGCTTTGGCGCGGGTGGCAATGGCGAAACGGACGATACCGCCGCGCTCAAAAAGTGCATCGCGGCGGCGAAGAACGACGGGAAAACCGTCTGGCTGCCCGCCGGAGTTTTCAAAATCACCGGCGACATTGCTGTGCCTTCCGATGTAACGATTCAAGGCGCGGGCATGTGGCACACCACTCTTGTCGGGGCTGAAGGCCAATACACAAATACGAACAAGCGGGTCAGGTTTAAAGGCAAGGGCAGCAATATCCACATTTCGGACTTCGCGATCATCGGGAGGCTCAACTACCGCAACGACAGCGAGCCTAACGACGGCTTTGGCGATTCGTTCGGCACGAACTCGACCATCTCGCGCGTCTGGGTGGAGCACACCAAGACCGGCATTTGGGTCAACAATTCCAGCAACCTCGTCGTCGAAGGCTGCCGCTTTCGCAACACCATCGCCGACGGCGTGAATTTCTGCGTGGGAATGCGAAGCTCAACGATTCGAAATTGCACCGCCCGAGGCACCGGCGACGACGGTTTTGCCATCTGGCCCGCGACGCACGCCGCGCAGAAATTCGCGCCCGGACTGAATGTCATCAGCCATTGCACCGCGCAACTGCCGTTTCTGGCAAACGGCGCGGCCATCTACGGTGGCGAGAGCAACCGCATCGAAGACTGCCTGTTCACGGACATCTCACCCGGCTGCGCCATCCTCATCAGCACGACCTTCCCGACGGCGGATGCGAAGAAAAACATTGATAACAACTTCAGCGGAACGACCGTTGTTCGGAACTGCGACCTCATCCGCAGTGGCGGCTACGATCACGAGTGGGCATGGCGGGCCGCCCTCCAACTTTGCCTTGACCGCCGCAGCATTTCGGGCATGGACATCCACCACCTGAACATCAAGGACAGCATCTCCGATGGTTTGAGCATCATCGCGCCGGGCAGCAAGCACGGTCAGGGCACGCTTTCCAATGCCCGCATTGCCGACGTGGACATCCCCAATTACGGAATCGGCGCCAAACGCCGCCACGGTTTGTGGATCAGAAATGACGCCCGAGGAAGCGTGACCATCAGCAATTCAACGATAGTTGAACTCAAAAACAGCTCGTCCAACTTCACGATCAATGGGGAATAGTCACTCGCTGTCGCTTGAAGACTCAAACGGAAAGGGCTGCCGCCTCTGAAAAAATCCCAAAGGGATTTCATCATTCAGCCCAGCGTTGCCCGACTTGCCGCGCCGAAGTCTGACGGAGGCGGGTGAGCGGGCTACGCTGGGTGGTGAATCACAAAATGTCATCAACCCTGAAGAGGTTGAATCGTTGCGCGCGAAATGGCGATACAACCCCGTTGGGGTTGGAAAATATTTTAGGGACGGTTGACTCAGGGTAGCGTGTGCCGCGCAACCCCGGGCTGATGGATGAAATCCCGTTGGGATTCAGCGAAGTCGTGCCATAGCCGCGCCGGGCGAGCCGAAAAGCTTGGAGCATCAGAGTTTCGCACGCACTCTGTTTGGCAGTAGTCATCTACTTCTAAATACTTCCCGGATTAGAACTATAATTCCTGGGTATATTCGTTTATTTTCCGGCCATTCCATATTCCGAGCTTCTTTCGGAAAATACCAAGCGATGGTATCAAAAATCAGCTTTTGTTGAAGACAATCCAAATAATCTTTCAAACAATTGTCCATGTATGGAATTTGTGAGCGAGGAAAACGCGGTGTCACAAAACATATTCCTAGCCGCCGACCTTCTTGTCGCCTCAAATTTCTTGCATCGTCGCAGGCTAAGGCAAATTGCGCCTTCACGTTGGAAATGTCGCCGGTTTCGCCATCTTTAAGCCTGGGAAAAATTTGCTTAATCTCACAAGCAAATTTTTCACCAACATTAAAAAACAAATCACAACGACCTGTTCTATGTTCCTTTTTACTCACCTTTTTCGTTGAGTATTCCTCCAAAGCAACTCCACCATACGTCCATACCGCTGCAGCAAGAATACCTGCAGAAGCTCTCTCATTTGCCCACCAAGCACAGTCTTTCCATAATGCCGTTTTGCCATAGAGGCGATTGAGACGAATCCATTCTTTTAGGATTGGATGCAGACTTCTCAATTTGCCGCTATTGATGTGGGAACGACGCATATGAGGCAAAAATTATTCCTCAAACAACGCCTGCGCGAATTGTTTCGCGTCGAAGGGTTGCAAGTCGTCCGGTTGCTCGCCGAGGCCGATGAATTTGATGGGCAGGCCGAGTTCCTTCTGGATGGCCACCACCATGCCGCCCTTGCTCGTGCCGTCGAGCTTGGTCACGACGAGACCGGTGAGCGGCACGGCCTTGTTGAACTCGCGTGCCTGGTTGAGCGCGTTCATGCCGGTGCTGCCGTCGAGCACGAGCAGGACTTCGTGCGGCGCGCCGGGCAGTTGCTTGCCGATGACGCGATGCAGCTTCTGCAATTCCTGCATCAGGTTGTGCTTCGTGTGCAAACGTCCTGCCGTATCAATGAAAAGAAAATCCACTTTGCGCGCCTGCGCGGCAGTGACGGCGTCATGCGCCACGGAAGCCGCATCGGCACCGTAAGCGCCCGCGATGACATCAACTTTTAGGCGCGTGCCCCAGAGTTTGAGTTGCTCAATGGCGGCAGCGCGAAAGGTGTCGCACGCGGCAAGCAAGGCGGTTTGACCGCGTGATTGAATCAAATGGGCGAGCTTGGCGGCGGTGGTGGTTTTGCCCGTGCCGTTGACGCCGACCACGGAAACCACCGTCGGGCCGTGCGCGGCCTTGATCAAATCAGTTTTATTCGAGCCAAGACTCTTCTCCACTTCGGCACGGGCGACGGCGAAAACATCGAGGCCCGCGCCGCCTTGGGTTTCGTAGGCGTGTTTCACCGCGGCGACAATTTGCCCAGTCATGGCCACGCCGAGGTCGGCGGCGATGAGCGCGGCTTCAAGTTCTTCGAGTGACGACGCGTCGAGTTTGGGCGAACGCGTGACGATGCGTTTGATTTCGTGCGCCAGCTGGCTGTGCGTTTTTTGCAGGCCGGCTTTGAACTTCTGAAAGAGTCCCATGATTTAGTCGAGGGTCGAGGGTCGAAGGTCGAGAGCCAAAAACTGTTCCGCGACCGTCTGTATTTGGGGATTTGATGGGTTTGCAGCGAACATGGGAAAAAACTGGGTTGCTTAATGGCTTCCGATCGGTGCGCTGGCTCTCGTCTCTCGTCTCTCGACCTTCGACTTGAGCCTTTCGACGTGTTCGTAGGGCAGTTTGACGGTGCCGATAAGCGGTTTGCCTTTGCTGAAACCGTGGCAATCGGAGCCGCCCGTCACGAGCAGGTGAAATTTGTCGGCAATTTCCAAATAGCGCTCGGCGGTCTTGGTCGAGTGTTTGGTATGAAAACATTCAATGCCGTCCAGCCCGGCGTCCACGAGCGCGGGAATGATTTCATCCGTGCGGTTCAAACCGGGATGCGCCATGACGGCGAGGCCGCCGGACTGGTGAATCAATTCAACGCCTTCCAGCGCGGACATCTTGGCTTTCGGCACCCACGCCGGACGATTTTTTTTGAGAAAACGCTCGAACGCCTCATCGGGCGTTTTGCAAAGTCCGGCCTTTACCAGCGCGCGCGCCACGTGCGGGCGGCCGGGCGATTTGCAATTGGCCAGCGCAAAGACGGATTCCGCTTCGAGCGGTATGTTCAATCCGTTGAGGCGGGCGACCATTTCACGAATGCGGTTTTGGCGGACGGCCTGAAACCGGGCAATTTCCACCAACAGTTTTTTGTTCTGCGTATCCACGAGATAGCCGAGGAGATGAACCTCGATGTCGTTGTGCTCGGCGGTGAGTTCCGTGCCGGTGATGAATTCAATGCCCGCCGCGCCGCAGGCCGCCGCCATGCGCGCGCAACCTTCGACCGAATCGTGGTCCGTCAACGCCAGCGCCGCAAAGCCGAGCCGCGCGCCGTGCCCGGTCAGTTCCTCCGGTGAAAACGTGCCGTCGGAAAAATGCGTGTGCAGATGTAAATCCGCGAATTTCATTCGCTCAGTCCAAAGTCAAAGGTCCAAAATCCAATGTCGGGGACAGTTCCACAGTTATTTAAATTTGCTCCCGCGCAAATTGGATTGGCGCAGGTAGCCCATAAAGCCGGAAATCAACCGGCTGACTTCGACGGTTCCAGCATGGAGTTCTTTGAACTCGGCCGGAGAGATATATGATTCGTCTAAAGCAACGTATAGTTGTGACCGCACTTCGCCACAGGAACCCTTGGCTGTTGACAAGAATTGGGAAAACTCCTTGTCACCCCCACGCTCAAAACCTTCGGCGATGTTTGACATGATCGAAATTGAGGCGCCGCGTATCTGCCCGCGCAATTCAAAATCTTTCACAAAGTCTCCTTGTTTCGAGACTTTGTAAACATACCTGGTCAGTTCGCGCGCCTTCTGCCAGCTTAACATGTCTTCGAACCGTTCGATCTTCGCCATGGTCGTTTCCTTTCTCAAGTTTGGTTTTGCATCTTGCATTTTCAAAGCCACCAACCTGCCAACTTTGGACATTAGGCTTTGGACTTTGGACTACTTAACGATCCTCGCCGGCCGCATCAATTCACCTTTGATTTTGTCCAGGATGCCGTTGACGAATTTGCCGCTGTCCTGTGTGGAAAATTTTTTGGCGATGTCCACCGCCTCATTGATGCTGACGATGGGCGGGATGTCCTCGCGGAACAGCATCTCGTAAATCGCCAGCCGCATGATGTTGCGGTCCACCGCAGCAATGCGATGGAACTCCCAGTTCTTCGCGTGTTTTTTGATGTGCTCGTCAATCGCGTCGCGATGCTCCAGGGCGCCGCGAATCAGCGGATCGGCGAACAGACGCATCTCGACCTCCCCGGCGTTGGGTGGTGGCAGTTCGACCGGCTGGCCCCACGTGGCCGGGCCTTTTTCCCCGGCAATGGCCGCCGCGCGCTGCGTGTCCCAGAATTCATTGAGCTCCCGATCCAGATTTTCCGGCGGGTTCAAATCGTACTGAAACAAAAATTGCACGGCGCGTTCGCGCGCTTCGCGTCGCTTGCCCATGAATCGAAGTCTAAAGTCCAAAGTCCGAAGTCTAAAGTCCAAAGTCGAACAATGTGGAGGCGCCATTGGACATTGGACATTGGACATTGGACTGATAAATTTCGCGCATGAGCAAAGTCACAAAACTGCTGCACACGCGCTACCGCGTGAACGACCTGGAACGCACGATAAAGTTTTATCGCGATGTGCTCGGCCTCGAAGAAATCAAGCGGCACAAATCGCCGCGCGGCTCGGAACTGGTTTTTCTCAAAGCCCCCGAAAGCGACGAGCAGATTGAAATTTGCAGTTTCCCGGCGGGCGGCCCGGTGCAGGTGCAACCCGACCTTACGCATCTGGCGTTCGAGGTGGACAACCTCGAGGAATTCGGCAAACACCTTGCGAAGCATGGCCTGAAATATTCCGACGGGCCGACGGCGAGTTCCACCGGCACGGTCTTCGCGTTCATTGACGCCCCGGAAGGTTACGAAATTGAATTGATTCAAAAGGGCAAGGGCAGTTACTAGTCCCCCCAGAGCCAAGATCCAAAATCCCAGACCCCAAATCATGAGCGTTCTTATTGTCGGTTCAACTGCGTTGGATTCCATCAAAACTCCGAACGCGGAAAACCCGCGGCTGCTCGGCGGCTCGGCCAGTCATGCCGCCGTGGCCGCGAGCTTTTTCAGCCCCGTAAAATTAATCGGCGTCGTCGGCGAGGATTTTCCGAAGAAATATCTTCGACTTTACCAGCGACACAAGATTGACCTCGAAGGTTTGCAGATTTTGCCCGGCAAAACATTTCACTGGTCGGGCGAATACGAGGCGAACATGAACCATCGACGCACGCTGGCGACGGAACTGGGCGTATTCGAGACCTTCACGCCGACGCTGCCGAAGGCGCATCAGGACACACCGTTTGTGTTGCTGGCGAATATCGCGCCCGCGCTCCAGCTTCACGTGCTCGACCAGATGCGCCGGCCCAAATTCGTCGTGGCCGACACGATGGATTTATGGCTGAACATCGCGCGAGCCGATTTGATGAAGCTGTTGCCGCGCCTGGACGGCTTCGTGCTCAACGACAGCGAGGCGCAGCAATTGACCAAGGAAGACAACGTCTTTGCCGCGCTAAAAAAAATCCACAAGCTGGGTCCAAAGTATGTGATCATAAAAAAGGGTTCGCACGGCTCGATTTTGTCCGGGCCAAAGGGATTTTTCATCTGCCCGGCCTATCCGCTGCACACCGTCGAAGACCCGACCGGCGCGGGCGATTCATTCGTCGGGGGCATGATGGGTTATCTCGCCACCGCGAAAGGCTCGATTGACGACAACATCCGGCGCGCGATGGTTTACGGCAGCGTCACGGCATCGTTCTGCTGCGAAGGCTTCGGCCTGACGCGAACGACGAAAATCAAACGTGCCGACATTGATAGGCGCGTGAAGGAACTGGAAAAGCTGACGAGGTTTTGAGCAGCAGCCGACGCCTGCCGGGTCGTAGCACCTGGTGCGAAGACTGGTCAGGAGGCTCATTCTGAAGGCAAAATGAAGAAGGAAAAATGCAGAATGCAGGAATGAAACAAAGCGGACAAAGTCTGTGGCAGCCTTTTCTTCATTCATCATTCTGCCTTCTGCATTTGAAATGAGCCTCGTCACCTCGGCTGCTACGAAATTGCTTTGAACGAATCGGCAAGCTGTGTTCATCCACTCTCCGTCCGCATTGCGGGATTACGGAGGACGTGGTTAAATTCCGCTCGTGAAAGCTGTCATTCTGGCCGCCGGCAAGGGCACGCGCATGCGGGAACTCACCAACGAGCTGCCCAAACCCATGCTTCGCGTGCAGGGCAAACCCATCCTCGAACACATCGTCGCGGGCATCGTCGCGGCGGGCGTCCGCGAGATTTTCATCGTCACCGGCTGGCGCGCTGAGGTTGTCGAAAATCATTTCGGCGACGGCTCGAAATGGAACGCGCGCATCGCGTTCGGCCGGCAGGCCGTGCAGGACGGCACGGGCAAGGCGCCGGAACTGGCAAAGGATTTTATCGGCGACTCGCCGTTTTTGCTGACTTACGGCGACATTCTGGTTCCGCCCGAAACGTATCCGCAAATGCTGCGGCGCTTCGGCGAAGGCGATTTTGCCGGCGTCATCACCGTCACCCGCGGCGAGGACGCGACCAAGGGCGGGCTAAATTTTTTCGACGAACAATTTTGTCTGAAACGGCTGGTGGAAAAACCGTCGCCGGAGCAGTTAGAACAATTGCGCCGTGACGGCTGGCTCAAACCAGGCGCACCGGCCTGGTACAACGCGGGCATTTACATTTTCCGTCCGCCGCTGTTCGACTTCACGACGCGTCTGCAGAAATCACCTCGCGGCGAATACGAATTGACCGACGCCGTCAGCGCCATGATTGCCGCCGGACAAAAGCTGGCCGGACTGGAAATCCAGGGCCGCTGGGTGGACGTGCGCGACCCGGAGACGCTGGCGAGGTTGGAAAGCGAAACTTGAGAGGAATGTAGTTTAAGTTTGGGCGGCGCGGCAGCACCGCCCTACCAAAATAAGGTAGGGCCGCGCTGCCGCGCGGCCTTGATCAAGAAACAAACTTCGGCTCATACACCGGGCCGAGGCTGTGTTTGTGGAGCAGTTCGCAAAACTTCGCGATGCCGCGTTTCTCGTCCGAGGCAAGGTGATAATGAACGTGCCAGCCGAGGTAATCCCGGCGGAAATCCTCATCATATTCCTTGCGGGTTTCGATGAGGTAATCCAGCGTTTCCATCCCGAAATCCTTTGTCTCGCGCAGCCGCCGGCACAGTTCCTTGTTTTCGATGCCACGCCGCAACGCCCACACGGCATAAACGAACGGTAGATTCGTCAGTTCATACCACGCCGTGCCGAGATCGAAAATTTCGTGCTCGTGCGGTGCGCGTTGAAAATCAATCGCCGGATCGCCAATGAGCAGCACGGCGTCGTGTTCCGCCGCTTTTCGAGGGTCGGGCAGGGGCTTGAACTCGGGCTTCAACCCGCGTTCGGCCAGCAGGACTTTCAAAAGATTCAGGCCCGACAACGAGGCGGTGTGGCAGAAAACCTCCTTCAATTCGGCCAGTGGACGGCGATGCGCGAGCAGCACACTGTAAACCTCGCCCAGCGACGCGATGGCGATGCCGTCGAGAATGTCGTAGCGGTCATTGAGCAAAACCTCGGTAACGCTGACGAGTGCGGCGTCAAGTTCATCGCGGCGGAGCATTTCGGCGAGTTGGGCGGGCGTGGCGAAAACGACTTCGCCCTCGATGCCGCGGGTGAGCGGCACGGCGTTCAGATATTGCACCGAGCCGATGCGGAGTTTGGGTGTGTCATCTGACATGCGCGAAGATTTTAACGCAAAGGCGCAAAGGCGCAAAGGCGCAAAGGTGGCGCAGGCTTTCCAGCCTGCGGGTTCTGGCGACTTTCCAGTCGCCAGTACGGGCGGATTAGAAACACGGGACAGGAATGTCCCTTGAACCCGCAGACAAGAATGTCTGCGCTACGCGAATATCTTTCTTTGCCCGTGGTGGAAGCAGGTGCTTTTCTAAAATCTGACCTAACGTATCATCCAATTCAGCGCCGAGAAGAATCGCCGTTGCACGATCCGATTCTTTCTCCATCTCATCCAAGACTTTTTGTGCGTAGCTGACTCCAGCATCTGACAACGACAATTTGGATTTTGTTTCTGTCACGCCGTTGCCAGATTGTCTTCCAAAATTTTCGATTTGCCCGTCGGTGGTTCAGCTTCGGTCGCAGTCGGTGCGGCTTCCCAGACTTTGATCATTTCGTAGAAAGTATTTCGTTGCACCGGTGTGCGGCCGGCTTCGCGGATGGCTTTGATCATTTCCGCCTCGGTCTGCAACTGCGGCGAGGTCGCGCCGGCCATGTGGAAAATGTGTTCCTCGATGATCGTGCCGTGCAAATCGTCCGCACCGTAGCTCAACGCCACCTGCGCCAGCTTCAGTCCCATGCCCACCCAGTACGCCGTGATGTGGTCGAAGTTGTCGAGGTAGATGCGGCTCACGGCAATCGTCCGCAGCGAATCGAAACCCGTCGGCGGTTTTTCGACCGGGATGTCGTTGTCGTCCGGCTGATATGCCAGCGGCACGAAACCCACGAAGCCGTGCGTTTCGTCCTGCAACGCGCGCAACTGTCGCAGATGGTCCACGCGGTCGGCCAGCGATTCGACGTGGCCGTACAACATTGTGCAGGTGCTGCGTCCGCCCAGCTTGTGCCACGTGCGATGCACGTCCAGATATTCCTCCGCGGATTCCTTGCCTTTGGCGATGGCCGAGCGGACTTCCGGTCGAAAGATTTCCGCGCCGCCGCCAGTGAGCGAATCCAGCCCGGCGGCTTTCAGTTCAACCAAAGTTTGCTCGACCGTTTTTTTGGCGAGCCAGGCAAGGTGGAGAATTTCAATGGCCGTGAAGCATTTAAGATGCAATCGCGTGGTAGGGACGAGCTGCTGCTCGTCCTGGCCGCGCGGCAGCGCGGCCCTACCATCGGGGTCGAGCGCGCGGAGCGCCTTGAGCATGTCGGTGTAATAACTGAACGGCAGGGACGGATGCAGTCCGCCGACGATGTGCAGTTCGGTGATGCCGAGCTTCAAGGCTTCCCGCGCCTTTTCAACGATTTGTTCAGTGGTGAACTCGAAGCCGTCGGCGTCGCGTTTCTTGCGTGCAAACGAGCAGAACTGGCACGACAGGATGCAATAGTTCGAATAGTTGACGTAGCGGTTGATGATGTAGCTGGCGCGGTTGCCGGTCCCGCAGCGGCGGGAGCGCGCCAGGTCCGCGATGGCACCGACGGCGTTCAAGTCCTTCGATTCAAGCAGCCGGAGCGCATCGGCCTCGGAAATGCGTTCGCCCGCGACGACCTTGTCGTAAAGGTCGCGCAACCCGCTGCGTTGAACGAAGAAATTCATTCGTCCGCATATTAAAGCACCTTTTGCGCGGCAACGCAAATGCGCCAACAACGTGCTGCCGCGCATCTTGCCGGCAGTTCTGACTTGTTTTTCAAAAAGGTTCTTCCGGCAGGATGCCGGAAGCACGTTATGTCGCAAACGCTCCGAACAGCGCGCGCATCTCCTCGTCCACGTCTGTCGAATCAGCCAGGGTTTGCGCAATTTCGTCACGGAGCAGTTGCCGGTAACGCTTCCGCAACCGGTGCACCGCCACCCGGACGGCGCCTTCGTCCATGCCCAGCGCTTTCGCGGCGTCGGCATGGGACAACGCGCCTTTGCCGGCGGTGAGGAAAATTTTCAGTTCCGCGAACTGTTTTCCCCGGCCGTCCGCCTCGCACTCGGCCTGCAGCCGTTCGATGACCTTGGCGAGCAGGGTCACGGCCCACTCGCGGTCAAACGCCTTGTCCGGACTCGGCTCGGTCGTGTCGGCGATTTGAAATTGGGTGTCGGCGGTCTGCCAGTCGAGGGACAGCGGCGTCACACCGCCGCCGCGTTTCTGGCGCTGCGTTTTTTTCCATTCGTTGTTGAGAAAATGTTTCAGCGACGCCAGCAGGAACGCGCGAAACCGCCCGCGTTCGGCGCTCAAGCCTTCGAGATAATTTTTTTCGAGAAAGCGCGCGAAGAAGGTCTGCGTCAAATCTTCGGCGTCTTCCTTCGTGTGCCCGCGGCGGCGGACATAGGCGTTGAGCGGGAACCAGTAGGTGCGGCACAGTTCCTCCAGTGCGCGGTCGGATTGCGGCGTGCTGCGCCGTCCGGCGGCGAGCACGACCGTCCAGTGTGTCGTGGCGAAGATGTCGCCCGGCGCACTCGTTGCGGGAGTTGAATGTTCGGAGGTCAAGTAGTTCCCGGCATGATGGATTGGCACACGGCCACGAATTTTTCCGGGTCGTCCGGTGAAAACCCAATGCGTTTCAAGATGCCCGATTTTCGTCTGAGCAAAACGTGACGGCAAAGGTCGCAATTATCAATCTTCACTCCCCAGATGAATTCTTTCCGGCCGCTGAAAACTGACGGGCGCACCTCGATTTTCAAAATCTCGCTGGCGGGAATGACAAGGGTGTGCAGGGCAAGCCAACATTGTAGTTCGATCCGATTCCGGTAGATGCGATACTCCTGCCACAGGCTCCTGGCCGTCCGTTTTGAAATGTAAAGAGGCGTGCCGTTCATGTTTCAAAGCAACTCAAATTTTGGGCGGTGGTGGCAGTGCCGGCGGCGCGGTCTTCTGGAAGAGCAGGATGTAGAGAATGGGCAAAATGCCCACCGTGTTGAAGATGGCCAGGCAGATGAACCACGCCAGTTGGTTGTGGCGCGCACTTTTCCACAGGGCAATCAGTTTCCATACCCCGTCCCAGATTGCCAGGAGGATTATCACGATGATAAACACGACCAGCAGAGGACCTTTCATATGAGTTCATTGGTTGACGGTTTTAGTTGTTCAAATCATTTGATGAAATAACCGCAGGACTTCCATTGGCAATCTTTTTCCAGCATGAACGTGACGGTTTCGATCGCGGATTTCTTATTGGTGAATGAAGTCTCGAATTGCATCACGACATATTGGCCGGCGGGTGCGCCGGGCAACTCTGCTGTTGCGTTCGCTGATGTTAATTTGCGCGACACCAAATCGCCCAGCGGTTTGCGGACCATTTCCATGGACGTTTTCCATTTTTCTTCTGTGACTGCGTTCTGGAAAAAGGCAGATGCATTCTGCCAGCTTTGGGCGTAATCGCCATGGTCTATCGCCGCCAGCCACGTTTGGGCCGCCGAAGTTGCAGCCTTCTCCGCGCCAACATCGGCTTTCTTGCCACAGCCAGAAGCGAAGCCGGCAACGAGAGCCGCCGCACATAGGAATCCGACGACATTGAATTTGAACAGGTTAATTTTCATATATTTTTTGACGGTTTTTGTTTGGTTAAATCACTTGATGAAATAACCGGCCGACTTCCACTGCCCATCTTTTTCCAGCATGAACGTGACAGTTTCGATCGCGGATTTCTTGTTGGCGAACGAAGTTTCAAATTGCATGACGACATATTGACCGTCTGGCGCGCCGGGCAACTCCGTCATGTGCTGCGCCGACTTCAATTTGCGGGACACCAGATCGCCGAGCGGCTGGCGGAAAGTGTTCATGGAATTTTCCCAACCCGGCTCCGTGACTGCGCCCCGAAAAATCGCCGAAGCTTCCTTCCAAGTTTCGGAATAATTTCCAGCATCAATGAGCGCCAGCCATTTTTGCGCCGCGGCATCGGCCACCCCGGTATTATCATTCACATCGGCGGCAATCGCGTTGGTCGAAGGCAAAGCGGCTGTGCCGGTGGCGACGGTCGGGAGCCCGGTGGTGGGGTCAATGGCTCCGGTGTTGCCGGGAGTAATGGGAAGACCAGTTGTGGGGTCAATCGCAGTGCCCGTCGTACTGGCGGGACCGACCGGAAGCCCGGTGACAGGGTCGATGCTCGTATTGCCGAGGGAAATTGGAAGACCAGTAGTGGGATCAATCACATCACCGGTTGTGCCGGCGGAAGCAACTGGCAGCCCGGTGGTGGGGTCGAGGGATCCGGAGGCGGTGTGGGTGTTGGCTGAAACCGAAGCCGGCATGTTATCGGAAGTTGTGCGCGGTTCAATCATCAGCCGCAAGCCTTCGTTGAGATGTTTCTCCTTCGCCGTCTTGAGCATCTGGCGCGCTCCGTCATCTGCCTGGCCGGAATCAACCAGGTTTTGGGCCCAGCGTTCCGCCTGCTCGAAATTTCCCTGGAGCAAATAAAGCCGCGCCAGTCCGTACCAGGCCGCCGGGGCCTGGGGCGCAGCTTGAAGTAAATATTTCTCGGCTTCATCGTATTTTCGTTGCGACAAATAAATCTGGCCCAGTCCGTTCAGCGCACCCGGCTGGGCGGGCTCGAGCGAAATGGCCTTTTGAAACGCTTTCTCAGCTTCTTGTGATTTGCCGGAATTGAAGGTCGCCCAGCCCAGGCCGTTCCATGCGTTGGCGTCGTCCGGCGCGAGTTTGACCGCTTCCTGGAATTTTGCCGTGGCTTCAGCCAGCTTTCGTTCCTGCCAGAGCTGCCAGCCTTCCTGGACCAGTTGTGAAGCGTCGCCGGCCGTTTGGTTAGTCCCCGAGATCCAGTGGACTTTGCTTTCTTCAAGCGCTTCGGCCTTGGTTCCAAAATACAGGTTGGCGAAATTTTTTCCGTTGGCATACATCTCCACATGCGGAAGACCAGGAACAAGGTGGGAATGTATCAATTCAAAATCGCCCCGTCCTTTGGAAATCTGCATCCGCTGTTGTGAGTCTTCGGGAACATTTCTGTTTGTCGAAGTGATGTAAAGCGCCAGCAGTGCGTTGTCGTGACTGACCAGGTCATAATGGCCTTTGACGACCATCCGGTTGGCGGATCGTTCAACCGAGGTGATTTCAATGGAATCGCCTTTGGGGAAATAACTCTGCCCGATGTAATCGGATTTGATCTGGTCTGAGTGAGTCGGTTTGAAAACATGGAGTACCACAAGGGTCAGGACAAAGACGATTGCACCCATGATCGCTGGCCAGGATTGGAGTGTCGTCGTGCCGGTCGCGCCGCCCGGTTCGGCAGGCAAGGATTCCAAAGGCGAAATGATTCCGCGCAATACTCGGACGGTGAAAAACACGGCAAAACCCCCAATGAAAATGAGCTCTATGAAATTCTCAGTTTTGTCGTTGAAAGACATGCCTTTGAGCATGACCGGCAGCAAAACGCTAATCAGACAAAGACCCCAGAGCAGATTGATACCGATAGCTGACCAGTTCCAAATACGACGGTTTCCACGCTTTACGACAAACGGGGCATCAAATTTTGGCAATGATCCAACCCATGAAAATTTTGATTTCTGTTTTCTAACATGTTCGGTTGAAGGGACGCCTGCGCTACCCGAATTCACAATCGTTTCCACGCAGGTCTTCACTTCGCTGACTTGCTGGTAACGGAGTTCGGGTTTCTTTTCCAACGCGCGCAGCACCACTTCATCGAGGCGCACGTCAATCTGAATCCCGCGCGTGCGGGACGACGGCGGAATAATTGGCTGGCCGGGCAGTTCGCCGGTGAGCATCTGGTAAAACACCACGCCCAGCGCGTAAATGTCCGCGCGATGGTCCACCTCATTGGGATGTTCCATTTGCTCCGGCGCCATGTAATTCGGCGTGCCCATGACTTTGCCGGCAGCGGTCAGCGCATCGTCGGTAGGGGCGCGCTGCTGCGCGTCCTGGCCGGGCGGCAGCTCGGCCCTACCATCTAGCTGGACCAGTTTGGCCAAACCAAAATCCGCCACCTTCACCCGCCCGCGGCGGTCGAGCAGAATGTTCTCCGGCTTGATGTCGCGGTGAACAATACCCTGGTCGTGCGCGAACTGGAGCGCATCGCAGATTTGCGGGACGATGGCCAGCGCCTCACGCGGGGCGATGCGACCGGCATGCAACAATTGACGCAGGTTCACGCCGTCCACGAATTCCATCAGGAAGAAGTAAAGTGGTTGAGCGTTGAGGGTTGAGGGTTGAGAGCCGGATGCAGGCGAGACGCCTGCGCTACTTTGCACCTGGCCGAACTCGTAAAGCGTGACAATGCCGGGATGATTCAGCTTCGCGAGCGCCTTGGCTTCGCGCGCGAAGCGTCCGGCGAACGCGGCGTCGCGGCCGATGCCGGGCGGAAGAATTTTGAGCGCGACGATGCGGTCCAGTTCCTTTTGCCGCGCCTTGTAAACCGCGCCCATGCCGCCCTTGCCGATGAGTTCAAGGATTTCGAGCTGCGGGAACAACAGCGCGAGTTCGGCGACGGGCGGCGGCTGGAACGGTGGCGCCTGCCCGCCCGTGGCGGTTTCGGCGGCGGCGCCCTGTTTCAGGAGGCAGGCGGGGCAAAGCCCGGCGAGCGCGCCGACCGGCAGCGGTGTGCCGCATTGCGGACATTTCGGGCTGTCTGACGGGGTCACTTTGGTGCCACTCATACACCCAACCCAGAAGCAAATCCCGAAAAATGTTACTCCGTAAGTTTTTCCCGCCCGGACCTTCCCGGCCGGCCCGGTTTATTTTGATGGCGGACGGGCGATGTTGTTAAGCCACCAGCCGCCGTTGTTGAGGTAGCGTTTGTAAAGTTTGTCGCCGAGCGCGGTTTTGACGGACTGTTCCGTCTCGGCGCGGATTTGTGCGAGGGCGGCCTGCTGTTGTTTGGGGGCCAGATCGGTGTTCAAACGCAAATCCTGCGCCGCCTTTTCGGCAGCCTGCTTGAAATCGTAAATCTTCGACGCCGTGTCCGGGGGCAGGTCGTTGCGTTTGGCGAGCCGGTCCAGTTGCTGGTAGCTGTAGTCCTGCGCCCGCTCCATTTTCTGTTGCTTGTCCGCGCCGAGCGCGGTGGCGATTTCCGCCTGCATGTTTTTTTTGTTCTGCTCGATTTGCTTGATGGTGTCGGCGTCGTTGGCGGCGTCGGACCAGTTGTAAATGCTGTCGCCGTATTTTTTGCGGATGTCGAACAGCGCCTCGTATTGCTCCCGCGTGAGCGAAACCCCGCGAAGATCGGACGCAATCTGCGAAGCCATCTGCGAATTGCGCAATTCATATTCCCGCAATTCCTCCGGCGTGAGGAACTGCGCGAGGCCCGCCAGTTTTTCCTGCTCCAGCTTTTTCTGCTCGGCGCGCGCGGCGTCGTCCCAGCCGCCCCTGACGCGGGCATAAAAGTCCTGCTCCCGGTCCTGAAAATCATCGAGATACTTTTGCACGGCGTTGCGTTTGGATTCCGGCAGGAAGGAAAGGCTGCCATTCGGGTTCCAGCCCTCGTTGTCAAGGCCTTCCTCCTTCAGCCGCTGTTTTTCGACGTCTACGCCAAACAGTTCCACGAGCAGAGCGGTTTTTTCCTTTTGCAACGCCTGTTGCTGGCGCAGGCGTTCCCGGTTTTTTTTCACTTTGGCCGGATCATAGTTCCTCTGGTAAGACTTCCAATAATCGTTTGAAAGAGATTCCTCCGACCATAAGGCGCGCAGCTTTGGGGCGTAACGGCGGTTCACCTCGGCAATGACCAAATCCTCAATCGTGCCCTCCGGACACCCCGCCGCGCGCAACCGGCGGATGAATTCCTTCAAGTCCTCCACCTGGAAATCCCGCCAGGATGCCGGCGCAACGGGTGTGGCGACAGCATCCACTGACGCACCCGTCCGCCCGACGGCAGACGTGGTGGCCACTGATGAAGCGCTGGTTTCCGCTTCACCCGTTTTTGCCGGCGAGGTGTGATCTGCACGGAACAAGAGCACCGCCAAAATGGCGCTGGCCGCGAGCGAAAGGGCGATGATGAGGGAGGTCGCTTTCATCGCGTGCTGGATGCCGGGGCGATGTTGTTGAGCCACCAGCCGGATTGGTTGAAATACCGTTTGCCCTGTTTGTCGCCCAGCAATCCGTTGATGCCGTTCTGCGTTTCCGTATGGATGGCGCTCAACGCCTGGGCGCGCTGGTCGGAGGAAAGCGTCGGGTCGCTGCGGATTTTTTGGGCGGCGGCCTGCGCCTGGTTTTTCATGTCGTCCACCTTGAACAAGGCATCCTTCGGCACCCCCGTGTCAATGAGGTTCCGGTATCCCCAATCCTGCTCCAGTTTGTATTCCTTCGCGCGGTCGTCGCCAATGGCCTGCGCGAGCCCGGCGTCGAGTTCCTTTTGTTTTTCCTGGAGCGCCTTGCGTTCGTCGGCGGTGGGCGGCGCCGGGTCGTCGTCGGGATTGCGCGGCGGATTCAAGTCCTGCGCGGCCTGCTGGTACTTGAAGAGCGCGCGGAACTCGGCCTCGTTCGGGTCAAAGGCCGAAAGGTTGTTCTTCAACTGGTTCGCCGTGTCCGAATGGCGCAAATCCCAGTCCAGCAACTGCTCCGGCGTCAATACGGCCGCCAACTCGTCATGGAATTTTTTCTCCACCGCCCGCAAGTCCGCCTGGGTGTCCTGATCAACATAACCGTTCGCCGCGGCGTAAATTTCCTGCTTCGCCTCGTTCATGCGTCCGTCAATGTCCTGCACCTTGTCGCGCAATTCCTTCGGGATGGACGCGAAGTAGCGGTCCGTCCAATCCGGCGAGCCCGCGTCCTTCGTCCTTTGCTGATAAACATCCTGTCCCAGCAGCGACTTGAGCAAATCCGACTCCTCCTTCTGCAACGCGCGCATTTGCTCGCGCTGCGCTTTCGTCATTTGCGAATCGGCGCCGTAAAAGTTGTGCCGCACCCAGAATTTTCCGTCGTCCGGCTTCTTCGGCGGGCGCAACGCGGCGCGCTTCGGACGGTAGATCGCCTCCACCGCGCCGAAAATGATGTCGCGGACCGTTGGCTCCGGTACGCCGAAGGCGCGCAGCCACGCGATGTAAACGGCAAAATCCGGCGTTTCGAACTGCGACCATTGAAAATCCGGCGTTCCGGTGATTGTCGCCGCGCCGGGTGCGTTGGTTTGTGGTGGTTCAACCTGATCGGTGGTCGCGGAAATCTTTGTTTCTGAAACCGCCGGACGCGGTGAATTTGAACCGTGCCGGAGCAAAGCGGTCGCCAGCAATGCGTTGCCGACCAGGCAAAGCACCAGCAGGACCAACCGGAGGTTCATGCCCCAAAATAAAGAAGCAAATTTTTTTGGAGTCAACAGAGATTTCAACCCGGAGCCGGGGATTTTAACGCAATCTGAATCCGCCCTGAAACACCACTTCCGCCACCGTCACGATTAAAAAAACCGCACTCACGACGGCGTTGAGCCGGAAGAACGCGAGGTTGATCCAGTTCAAACTCCGGCGACGCGCAATCCAATGTTCCAGCACGAGGCAGCCGACGATGATGAACCAGCCGACGAGATACGCGATGCGAAATTGGCAGAGCAGCCCGAATGCGAGCAGCAGCCCGCACATGACCATGTGCGCCAGAAACGCGGCGGCCAGCGCGTTTTTTTGCCCCCATGCCACAACGAGTGAGTGCAGGCCGTGCGCTTTGTCGAATTCGTAATCCTGCAGCGCGTAAATGATATCGAAGCCCACGAGCCACAACACGACCGCTGCCGCCAGCGCGAGCATTTGCAAAATTTCCAGCGTCGAAACATTCTCTCCTTTTACCGCCAGCCACGCGCCGACGGGCGCGAGCGCGAGCGCAATACCAAGAAATGCGTGGGTGTAATCCGTGAACCGCTTCGTCAGCGAATAAAAACAAATCACCACGAGCGCGACCGGCGAAAGATAAAAGCAAAGCAGGTTCAGAAAGTTACTGACCGCAATCAAACCTGCGCCGCTTAACAGGCAAAGCGCCCATGCGCTGAACAAAGAAATCTGGCCGGTGGGCAGATGGCGGCCGGCGGTGCGCGGATTCAGCGCGTCGGACTTGCGGTCCACGATGCGGTTGAATGCCATCGCGCACGTTCGCGCGCAGACCATCGCTGCGAGAATCAGTCCAAACGTCCGCCAACCCGGCCAGCCGCGATTATCGCGCGCGGCGACGGCCATCGCCGCCAGCGCGAACGGCAATGCGAATACCGTGTGCGGGAACCGGACGAACGAAGCCCATTTTTTAACTAAAGAAAACATCGAACAATGAACATTGAACGCCGAACATCGAAAGGTCAGCCGGCTTCGCCGGATGGATAGGTGACCAACGCCGAAGTTTTTCGCTTTTGAGCCAGCGCATTTTGTCGCGTGGTCTTGATGCTGGACATGAAAATTCGGATCAACTCATCCGACTCGCTCAAGACAAAGAGCAAGGTTGAATCATTTTGTGTCCAGTGCTTGTGCTGAATCAGCCGCGCCCAACGGCGCGTTTCCCGAAGTTCCTTCAGGCAAATCTTCAGCTTATGGATGAAATCGTCGCGCGACTCGGCTGATTCCGCCTCGCCGTGATTGGGATACGGCGACGTGCCAGAGCGCAAAATCTGTCCCGCAATGTGATTTCCTGCACGCGAGTTCGGAAGTTTTTCCGACAAATTAATCACTGCCGAAGCAAATTCCAGCAGTCGTTCTTCCAAGTCGTACTTTCGCCCGCCCGCCGCATCTTCATGGAGCGTCCACCGACCATCGTCCGAATCGTTCGATGTTCGATGTTTGATGTTCGATGTTCGATGTTTCCCCTTTTTCATTTCATTCCTTTTCCTCGTTCCAGCGCGGCGCGAGTTTGTTCGCCACGCCGAGGTGATCCAACACGCGGGCCACGACGGTGTCCACGACATCCTGAATTGTTTTCGGGCCGGCGTAAAAACCCGGGTTCGCCGGCAGAATCACCGCGCCCGCCAGCAGCAGCAGTTCCATGTTCTTGACGTGAACGAGGCTCAACGGCGTTTCGCGCGGAACGAGAATCAGTTTTTTCCGCTCCTTCAACACCACGTCCGCCGCGCGCAGCAAAACGTCCTCGCTGTAGCCGTGTGCGATGCGGCCCATCGTGCCCATCGTGCAGGGAATGACCACCATCGCGTCCGGCGGGTTCGAGCCGCTGGCAAAGGGCGCGTTCATGCTTTTGACGTTGTGCGTCTTCACGCCGTCGGGCAGGCGCAGGCCGCCGGGCAGTTCTTCGGCGATGACTTGCGGCGCGTAATTGCTCATCACGACATGGATTTCGTGTGCGCCCGGATCCAAATTATCGAGCAGGCGTTGCGCGTAAAGCGCGCCGCTGGCTCCGGTGATGGCAACGAGTATTTTCAAGCAAATGTGTTTGTCGCTGGCAAATTATGAACGAATCGAACGTCGCGGACAAGCCGCACCCAAGCGTGCTTTCGGCATCCTGCCGGAAGATTCGATTCTCCAGGAAGTATGAGTGTGATCTGCCAGCGGGACGCTGGCAGCACGTTGAAACAGCTTGAGTCCGGTTTCCCCATCCGCACAATGACCGCGTGTCCAAGTCACTGGCAATCCTATTCGTCGCGGCGTTCTTTTTGGCGGGGTGTGCCACCACATCAACCCCGCCGGAAGAAATCATTTCGTCGCCGCCGATCATGTCCAATGAAACGTCTTCATTGAACTGGTCGGATACCAACCTCGTTAAAAAACTCCCCGCGCCCCGGTCAATCCGGCCGATGACGCCAGCCGTCCGGACCAACCCGCCGCCCGCCGCGCCGGTGACGACCTGGACTTCGCTCAACCGCTGGGCCGCCGAAAACAAAATCAGCGCGCCGCGGCGGTTGTCCAATACGCCCGTGGCCACGTATGCGGTCGGGTCAACCAACGGCACGATGGTTTTGGACATCGGCAGCCGCGACGCGACCTGGAACGGCACGGAAGTTCAACTCGGTTTCGCCCCGGAATTCATTGACGATCAGGTTTTCGTTCACGGTCTTGATTTGCAGAAAAATCTCGAGCCGCTGCTGTCCGGTCCGCCACTGACGTTTGGCAATCGCGTCATTGTGATTGATCCCGGCCACGGCGGGGTGAACGTCGGCACGCATAGCGTTCTGGACGGGCGGTTGGAAAAAGAATTCACGCTCGACTGGGCGAAGCGGCTTGCGCCGCTGCTGGCGACGAATGGCTGGCAGGTTTTTCTGACCCGGACCAATGACGTGGACATTGCCTTGTCCAATCGCGTCGCGTTTGCCGAGGCGCATCACGCGGACTTGTTCATCAGCCTGCATTTCAATTCGACTCCCGATCGCAATAAAAAAACCGCGGGTCTTGAAACCTATTGCTCCACCCCGGCGGGAATGCCTTCCAACCTGACGCGCAACTACTCCGACATCTGGTCGCAATATTTTCCGAACAACAGTTTTGACGCGCAGAATCTGCAACTGGCCGTGCTCCTGCACACCGCGTTGCTGCGCGCGAGTGACGAAGACGATCGCGGCGTGCGACGCGTGCGGTTCATCGGCGTGCTGCACGGACAACGCCATCCCGCCGCGCTCATTGAAGGCGGTTATTTGTCGAATCCGCACGAGGCGAAGCGGATCGAGAATCCGGCTTTTCGTCAAAAGCTCGCGCAGGCCGTCGCCGACGCGCTGAAATGAAAAATGCGGGACCCATTTTGGTGACCGGTGGAGCTGGATTTATTGGTTCCCATCTGGTCGAGCGGCTGCTGGCCGGGGGCAAAACGGTCGTCGTCATTGACGATCTTTCCACGGGCAGTCTGGAAAATCTGCGCGCGGTCAAATCGCATCCGCGGCTGCGCGTGATTCAATCGAAAATTTCCGCGTGCGCCGGACTGCCGAAACTGGCCGCAAACGCCGAATTCATTTTTCACCTGGCGGCGACAGTCGGCGTCGAACTGGTGGTGAAATCCGCGTTGAGCGTTTTGGAATCGAGTTTCCACGAGACGCAAATTTTGTTGCGAGCCGCCGCGGCCAGACGCACGCCGTTGCTGTTGACTTCGACTTCGGAAGTTTACGGCAAAAGCCAGAAGCCCGCGTTTGGCGAGGACGACGATCTGCTCATCGGCCCGCCTGGGCAATCGCGCTGGAGCTACGCGTGTTCGAAGCTGACCGACGAATTTCTGGCGCTGGCTTACGCGCGGGAAAAATCGCTGCCGGTCATCATCGCGCGGCTGTTCAACACCGTCGGTCCACGCCAGACCGGACGTTACGGCATGGTGCTGCCCCGTTTTATCGCGGCGGCGAAAACGGGTGGGCCGCTGAAGGTTTTCGGCGACGGTGCGCAAACGCGTTGTTTTTGTCACGTCGGCGACGCGGTGGAAGCGCTGGTACGGCTGCAAAAAAGTGGCTGCGACGCCCTCGTCGCAGGAGGGAAAGGCGACGCCGCGTCGCCATCCGTTTTTCGCGCGACGCGGGCGTCGCGGCCACACGACTGCGACGAGGCGTCGCCGCCACCTGTATTCGGTGAAATTTTCAACGTCGGCGGGACGGAAGAAATCAGCATCCTCGAACTCGCGCGGCTCGTCGTGAAAACTCTCGGCTCGAAATCAAAAATTGAACTCGTGCCGTATGCAAAAGCCTATGCGCCTTCGCCCAAGGGCTTCGGCGTCACGGGTGCGCCGGGCTTCAATGACATGCGCCGCCGCAAACCGATGGTGAAAAAGCTCGAACGCTTTGTGAAGTTTCGTCCGCGCACAACGTTGCGCGATATCATCCGGCTGGCGGCCGAAAATCAAAAATAGGGCCGCGTTGCTGCGCGGCCAACATACCCGGCGGCGCAGCAGCACCGCCCTACCGAAACATCACCCCTTCGCGCGTTAGCAATTTGCGTTTCCAATCCAAGCCGCCGGAGAACCCGCCCAGTTTTTTGTTCGCCGCCAGCACGCGATGGCAGGGGACAAAAACCGGAATCGGATTGGCGCCGCAGGCGCCGCCGACGGCACGGACCGCCTTCGGTTTGCCCACGGCGCGGGCGATTTCACCGTAACTTTTGGTCTGGCCGCGGGCGATTTTTCGCAGCGTGGTCCAAACCTTCCGTCGAAACGTTGTGCCGTTGGACAAATCAAGTGGCGGAAATTTCCCGGGCGAACGTCCGGCGAGAATATTTTTTAACGCGGCAACGGTCGCCTGATGCCAACGGCGGATTGGGGTAGGGACGCGCTGCTGCGCGTTCTGGCCGAGCGGCAGCTCGGCCCTACCGTTGGCAGGAAAGTCCAGTTCCGCCAGTCCTTTTTCCGAATAACTTGCGACAAATTGACCGTTGCTTGTGAAAATCGGCAGTTTAATCGATGGTGCTTTCATCCGTGGTTCACTCAGTGGTTGCGCATGAAAACGCAGATGGTGCCGAACAGGATGACGAACAACACGATGGCGAAAAAGATGAAACGGTTGCGCGCAACGCGCTTCTCGTAGCGCATCGGACGGAGGCCGTGCACGCCACCGGCGGCCAGATAGGCGACGAGCCGCGGATTGCTGGTGGTCGGCCGGCGGAAATGGTTCCGGATGCGATTGAAGAGTGCCGGCAAATCGTATTTGCGGATGCCAAGTTCGTTGAACTGATCGGGTGTGGCGGTTTCGGCGGTGTCTCGCAGTGGGGTTACCTTTTCAAAAACCGGCTCATGCACAGGTTGAGGTGGCGGAGACGGGGCTGGTTCGTGCGCGCGAGCGATGGTCGCACCGTGCGGAATGGCGGTGGAACGAAATTTCGGCGTGGGCACACGCTGAAGTTGCGTGTCGAGCTTTTGGATTTCGGATTCGAGCGCGGCAATCTGGTCGGTGAGCGCGCGCGAACGGTCGGAAATCGGATCAACTTTTTTCTTCGCGGACGCCATACGACAATTTCAGTGCCGCATCAAAACGGCAACCAGCACGCCCAGCGCGCCCAAGGCAATCAGCACCAGCGGCCAGGTCATCGCCAGACCAAATTTGCACAGCTCGCCAAAACTGGCACTGGCGAATGGTGACAGGGCGGGCGCCGAGACGGGCCCGGTTTCGGATTTTTCCTTCGCCTCGCCGTCCAAGACGGAAAATTTGAGCCGGGCGGCATTCCATTCCATCCGCGCGTTTTCGATGGTGGTGAGGCCGCGGGTGAGTTCGATGCTGAAATTGTCCTTCGTCCACGTTTCATCGTGGATGGCCTGGATTTTATCGAGCGCGTCCCGGAAATCGGTGACGGTTTTGACCATTTGCTCGGCATCGCGCCGGGCATTGAACTCGGCCTCTTCGAGCAGGCCGAGGCCGCGCGTGAGATGGTGAATCATTTCCTGGCGGCCGGTTTGAAATTCCGTCTGGCGCCGGCGCAATTCCTCGAGCGCGGCGCGTTCGCGCTCCAAATCCTCCTGCGCGCGTTTCAACTCGGCAAGTTTTTGCTGCGCCTCGACGACCTTGCGGTCCACCTCGTCGCGCGTCGGCGCACGGAGCGGGTCGTTGGGTGCGGGCGTGCCGTAAGGCGATTTGTGCGCTTGAAAATCCGTGTCCACAAACTCCGTTGCATCGTAATCAGAAGCCATGTGGCGACTTTAGTCCCGCAGCGCGAAAGTGTAAAGTGGTGTTTGCGCTTGTCAGCGTGGAGAGCGAATCCTAAAGTGCGCCCGTCAGTGACGCAATTTGAACTTTTGACATGATTGAGTTGATTCAGTTTCCGTGGAGTCCGTTCTGCATCGTTCAACGGCGCATCCTGGAATTTGCCGGAGTCCGCTTCAAAATCATCAACATCCCCAACCAGGACCGCTCGCGGGTCTGGAAACTCACCAAGCAGCGTTATTACGGCGTGCCGATCATCAAGGACGGCAGGAACGTGCTGTTTGAAGTCAGCGACGACTCGCAGGTCATCGCCAAATATCTCGACGAAGAACTCGAACTTGGCCTGTTTCCAAACAAATGGTGCGACGTCCAGTCCATCCTCTGGCGCTGCATTGAAAATGAAATCGAGGGCGCGACATTCCGGCTGAACGATATTTATTGGAAGGAAAATGTGCCCGTGCCGGAGCAACTCGATTTTCTCCGGTTCAAAGAACGCAAATTTGGGCACGGCTGCCTTGACCAGTGGCGCAAGGACCAGAAATTCTGGCTCCAGCAACTGGAAGAGCGGCTGCTTCCGTTCGAGATGATGTTGACGCACCTGCCGTTCATGCTCGAAGACCGGCCGCGCTTTGTGGATTTCGATTTGTTCGGGATGCTCGAAAATTTTCTCTACTCCGGCCACTACCAACTGCCCGCCGCGCACTCGCAAATCATAAACTGGCATCGCCGGATGAAAACTTTGAAACACGCCAAACGCCTGTGAAAAATTACATCGTCGACACCAACGTCCTGCTTCACGACCCCAACTCGTTGTTGAGCTTTGCGGACAACCACGTCCTGATTCCCATTGAAGTCATCGAGGAAATTGACCGCTTCAAGCGCGAGTCCAGCGAACTGGGCCAGAACGCGCGCAGCGTGTCGCGGATGCTCGACGGTTTCCGCGGCGAGGGCAGCCTGAGCGAAGGCGTGAAATTGCCCAACGGCGGCAAATTACAAATCGCCTTTCAAAAGAACGGCCACGTCAACGGCGACGCTCACGCCAATGGCAACAGCGTGGACAGCCGGATTCTTTCGCTCGCCGCGAGCATTCAAAAAGCGCAACCCAAAAATCCCACGGTGCTCGTCAGCAAGGACATCAACCTCCGCATCAAGGCCGACGCGCTGGGTTTGCAGGCCGAGGATTACGAAACCGACCGCGTGTTCATCACCGACCTTTACACCGGCATGATGGAAATGTCCGTCGCCACGAACAAAATGGCCGCGTTCCGCGCCAACGGCGAATTGGGCCTGGACTCCGGCAAACAATATTTTCCGAACGAATACTGCACGCTCACCGACGAAACGAATCCCAAACGCACCGCGCTGACCAAGGTGGACGCCACCGGCACGAAGCTGATCCCGATCATTGACTGCCGCGAAGGGGTCTGGGGCATCAAGCCGCGCAACCGCGAACAGCACTTCGCCTTTGACGCGCTGCTCGACGACCGCGTTAAACTCGTCACGCTCATGGGCAAGGCCGGTACCGGAAAAACGTTGCTCGCCATGGCCGCCGGATTGAAGCGCACCGTGATCGACCGCGAATTCCGCCGGCTCGTCGTCGCGCGCCCGACGATTTCGATGGGCAAGGAACTGGGCTTTTTGCCCGGGTCGCTCGAGGAAAAACTCGCGCCGTGGATGCAGCCGATTCACGACGCGCTCGAAATGTTGAGCGACCTGAACATGGGGCACGACCATCGCCGCAGCACCGATCTCATGCGCTCCGGCAGCATCGTCGTCGAGGCGCTGAGTTACATTCGTGGACGCAGCATCGCGAACCAGTTCATGATCATTGACGAGGCACAAAACCTGACACCGCTCGAAACCAAGACCATCATCACGCGCGTCGGCAGCGGCACCAAAATCATTTTCACCGGCGACCCGTACCAGATTGACAACCCCTACGTGGACTCGTCATCGAACGGATTTAATTACATCGTCAGCCGGTTCCGCAGCGAAGCCATCGCCGCGCACATCGAATTGCAAAAGGGCGAACGCTCTGAACTCGCCGAACTGGCCGCCAACATTTTGTAGATTTTGTCAGTTGACAAACGGCCGTTGCGGTCGAAATTCCTAGTAGAGCTGGAGTGGGCGCTAAGGGCGTCTTCAGCGGGAAATTATGATCTCAAACGAGCGACCATCACCATTCGGGTATCGGCCTTACAGCCAGCCCAAACCGCCGGTTCAAGAAGACACGCTGAAGAGCGAGAAGATTCAAATCGAGCGCAAAACCTTCGTTTTCACGCTTAAGGAAAATCCGCGCGGCCGGTTCCTGCGCATCACCGAAGACGTCGGCGGACGACGCGACACCATCATCATCCCGTCCACCGGTTTGGAGGATTTCAAAAAGCTCCTCGAAGAAATGGTGAAAGCGTCGAACGAAATACCAACGAAGAGCAACTCGCAGGAGATGACGTAAGGAGACCCTGATTTTTCGAAACGAGCCTCCGGCCGGCGGCTCTTACAAATTTTTTCGGGTGGTTTTCTTCCTCAATTTCACTTTCACCCGCGCCGCGTCACCCCAAAGACTTTCCAAATCGTAACGCTCGCGCGCTTCCTGCCGCATGATGTGGACGATCACGTCAAAGAAATCCAGCACCACCCACGCGCCATGCACCGTTCCGTCCACCGCGAGCGGACGCACACCGTGCCCGTCGCGCAGTTGGTCGGTGATTTCGTCCACAATCGCGCGCAGGTGCGGTTCGCTCGTGCCGGACGCAATCACAAAATAATCCGTCACCGACGACAGATCATGCACGTCGAGGATGATAATATTTTCCGCCTTTTTGTTGTCCGCGAATTCGCGGCAGAGCCGGGCGAGTTTTTTTGAATCCATATTTGCCGGAAAGGATTTAACCACGGATGGATACGGATGGACACGAATAAATTTTTGGGCCTGAAATCCTCCTCGTTCTCGTCCTCGGTTGTTCGAGTACGAGAACGAGGACGAGGAGGAGGACGATCGGTCAAAGATAAAGCCGGCTATTGCGAATGGCTTCCGCCACGGGCGGCGGTACGAGTTGGTCTATCGGCAAACCCGTCTTCACCCGCGCGCGGATTTCCGACGATGACACGCCCAACGGAAAACCTTTCAACATCCGTCCGCGAAATGGCGGCGGAAAATTCGCCGCCGCACCACCCGGTCGCGGAATCGCGACAAATTCCGAGAGCTTCGCCAATTCGCCGGCTTCGCGCCATTCGTTGAGTTTCGCCGCGTTGTCGGCGCCGATGAGATAAAACAACTGCGCCTTCGGGAATCGTTTCACGAAGTTGCGCAGGGTTTCGATGGTGTAGGAAACGCCACCCCGGCGAATTTCCTGGTCGTCCACTTCACAATTCGTCTTGCCCGCGAGCGCGAGCCGCAGCCATTGCAGGCGGGCGGATGCCGGCGCGGGCTGGCTTTCCGGCTTGAACGGCGATTGCGCCGCCGGAATGAAAAACAGCCGGTCCAGGTCCAGTTCCTCCACCGCCGCCTGCGCGACGAGCAGATGTCCCAGGTGAACCGGGTCAAACGAACCGCCAAATAAACCGATTTTCATTTTTCGTAGCTGCGTTCGTGAGAACGCGGCCATATTTTTGACGCGAACTTACGTACGCGGCTGCAAAATTAACAACATCGCCGCACACCGTTGAACCGCCGTTCGGTGGCTTCCACGTAAACCTGCTGCGCGTTCGCGGGATGACATTCGCAAACCGCCCGCGCCTGTTGATGCGCGCGTTCCAGATGCGATTCGCCGGACCATTCCTTCGCCAGCGCCAGCGCCAGGGCGGCGGTGCCGGCCGCGCCGCTGAACCTGCGTCCGCCTTCCACCACCGCGTAATCCGGCAACCAGACCGGTTCCGTCTCGTGCAACACCGCCGGTTTGCGCCGCGACAGCAGCAAAATCCACTCACGCAAGCTTAACAAAACAATCGCGATGACAAGAGCCAGAAAAATTCCGGCGACGGTGGCGTCGAGGAGGTTGTTGAACCGGAGCGTGCGGTTTGCGTGCAACGCTTTTTGAGCGGCGTCAATTGCGGTCACATCGGCCGCAGCGTTTGCATCGTCGAGCGCCTTTTGCATGTCGGGTGTTTTACCGGCCAGCATTTGCGCCTGCGCCAGAAATCCAACGCGCGCGTCGGAATGGAAGATTTTTTCCACACCCGCCGTGAACGTCACCGCCACCAGCCAAATGAGCGGAACCAACGTGATGAGCGCCAGCACCGGTTTGCCGGCCCTCGACCCTCGGCCCTCGACCTTCGACCCACCAAGTTGCATTTTTAAAATGATCGTCGTGGCCAGGCACAGCGCGATGGCGGCAAGCATCTGGTTGGCGATGCCAAACAGCGGCCAAAGCGAATTGATGCCGCCAAGCGGATCGCGCACGCCCTGGATCAGGAAACAGCCCCAGCCCCCCACCATCAATCCGCTGGCCACCAAATTGGCGCGGAGACTGCGCGTGTCGCCCAGCGGCTTCCAGACGTGGCCGAGAAAATCCTGAAGAATATAGCGGCCCACGCGGGTGCCGGCATCCACCGTGGTCAGGATGAACAACGCCTCGAACATGATGGCGAAGTGGTACCACAGATCGAGCCAGCGGCCGTTGACGACCTTGGAGAAAATTTGCGCCATGCCGACGGCCAGTGTCGCCGCGCCGCCGGTGCGGCCAAACAGTGATTTCTCGCCAATCTGGCCGGCGAGCCCGTTCATTTGTTCCACCGTCACGGGAAAACCGAGCGCCGTCACCTTCGCGACGGTCGCCGCCGCCTCGCCCTTCACGTTCATGCTCAGATAGACGCCCGGGTCCAGCGCGCACGCGGCGATGATGGCCATGATGGCCACGAGCGATTCGAGGCACATCGCGCCGTAGCCAATGGACCGGGCGTAGCTCTCGCGCGTGATGAGCTTGGGCGTTGTGCCGCTGGCGATGAGCGTGTGAAAGCCGGAAATCGAGCCGCACGCGATGGTGATGAAGCAGAACGGAAAGATTTTTCCGGCGACGACCAGACCGGAACCATCCGTGAATTGCGTGAGCGCAGGCATTTTCAAATCGGGCAGCACCAGCAGAATGCCGAACGCGAGCGCGAAGATCGTGCCGAGTTTCATGAACGTGCTGAGGTAATCGCGCGGCGCGAGCAGCAGCCAGACCGGCAGCACACTCGCCGCCAGGCCATAAACAATGATCGCCCAGGCCAGCGTGATGTCGCTCAGGCCGAAGACCTGTGACCAGTGCGGATTTTCGTAAACCAGTTTGCCACCCCACACCGCCAGCAACAGCAGCCCGGCGCCGATGGCCGAGGCTTCGAGCACTTTGCCCACACGCCAGAAGCGCATATAACCGCCCATGAACAGCGCAATGGGAATTGTTGCACTCACGGTGAAAATGCCCCAGGGACTTTCGGCGAGGGCCTTGACCACGACGAGCGCGAGGACCGCGAGCAAAATCACCAGAATGGCCAGAATCGCCAGCACCGCGATGAAGCCGGCCGGCGAATTCAATTCCTCCTTGACCATCTGGCCGAGCGATTTGCCGTCACGCCGCATCGAGCAAAACAAAATGACGAAGTCCTGCACCGCGCCACCCAGCACAACGCCGATGAGAATCCACAGCGTGCCGGGCAGATAACCGAATTGCGCCGCCAGCACCGGGCCAACCAGCGGCCCCGGCCCGGCAATGGCCGCGAAGTGATGGCCGAAGACAACCCATTTGTTCGTTTTGACAAAATCCTTGCCGTCGTCGTGGACTTCGCAGGGTGTGGCGCGGCGGTCGTTGAGCGCCAGCAGGCGCGCGGCAATCCATTTGGAATAAAACCGGTACCCGATGGCGCAGGTGCAAATCGCCGCGATGAGAATGTAGGCGGAATTGATCGGCTCGCTCCGGCGAAACGCCAGCGTGGCATACGCTGCCGCGCCGGCCAGGGCGAGCAGGAGCCAGAAAAGTGAAGCCAAGACCTTTTTCATGCCGGATGGTTTGCCGCCAATTTACGATTTACGATTTACGATTTACGAGAGTAAAGTTTGACCATGCATAAATCGAAAATCGTAAATTCAAAATCCGCATGACCCGACACTGCCACAACTGCGGCGAGGAATGGACACTAACCGGCCAGCCGGGACGCGGCGAGACCTGCATGCGCTGCCGGGCCGCGACCTGCGCGTCTGCCTGAACTGCGCGCACTATGACCCGCGCGCGGCCCAGCAATGCCGCGAGCGCCGGGCTGAGCCGGTGCTGGAAAAGCACGCCGGCAATTTCTGCGAGTATTTTGAGTTTATCCACCGCACCTGGGAGCCGAAAGCAGCCGGCCATTCCCGTGAGACCGCCGCGCGCGAACAGTTGAAAAAATTGTTTGGCGACTGACGCGCAATGCAGGATAGCATCGGCGCATGAAAGTTAGCGGGTTTTTCAGGTTTGAATGTGAGCAGGACTTGGGGATATGACCAATTACGTTTATCTAATATATGGCTCCCACGAAGATTGCTTCCTTGAGGCGGCCTACAGTGTGGGCACGCTGTTAAGACAGGTGGATGCGGGTTTAAGCCGGGTGATAATTTTCACCGACCAGCCTGAAAAAATAAAGGGCTGGCCGGTGGTCTGCGAATCCATCGCCGGCCAACTGGCGGATATGAGGGGCAAGACCAAATTCATCCACCGGGCAAAACTGTGCGTCATCTTGCGCTGCTTGGAACTGTATCCCGGAAACGTGGTTTTTCTGGACTCGGATACTTTTGTCCGAGGAAACATCCAGTCGCTCGCCAATAAATTGTCGCCGGGCCGGGCCATCATGGATGCCTTCGAGGCAAAAAATCCGTTCCCGGAATTTGCCGCGTTTCAAACCACGCTTTCGGATCGCACCTCATATCATTACACCAAAGATTCGTGGATGTGTAACTCGGGCGTCATCGGCATTCATCGTCAGGATGCCATCCTCATCCGCCGGGCGCTGGAATTGTGTGATGCGCTGCTGGCCACCGGCTCCGGCCAGCACACCATTGAACAATTTTCCGTCTCCGAAATTCTGCGGATTTCCAGGGTGGAAATCCTCCATTCGCAGGGAACGATTGTTCACTACGTCAAGGCCAAGCCTTACATGCGCCAAAAAATTTCCAAAATCATGCGCGCCACCCAAAAGCAGCCGTGGGAATTTGAACGGCTGATTCCCTACTGGTATCCCTTTGTCAAATTCCTCAAATTAATCGGCCAGCATCCCTAATGAAAATCAGCGGCTTTACTTTTCTTCGCAATGGACAGAAGCTCGGCTATCCGTTCGTCGCGTCCATCCGCTCGATTTTGCCGATCGTGGATGAATTCGTCGTGGCGCTCGGCCCGTGCGAGGACGACACGGAAAAAATGGTGCGCGACATCGGCGACCCGAAAATCCGCATCATCCCGACGCAATGGAACGAGCGGATCCAGCCGGATTACAGTGTGAAAGGTTTTGTCTATGGCCAGCAGAAATCCATTGCGCTGTTCAATTGCACCGGCGACTGGGCGTTTTACCTCGAAGCCGACGAGGTGGTTCACGAAAATGATCTGCCCAAAATCCGCGCGGCGATGGAGCGGCACCTGAATAACGCGCGCGTGGAGGCGCTGGTTTTCGATTACCTGCATTTTTATGGCAACGCGAACACGTATGCGTGGTCGCCGGGCTGGTATCGTTCGGAGGTGCGGATCATCCGCAACACAATCCCGGCGTGGGGGCCGGAAGGATTGTTTTTCATCGTGCTGGAGAAACACAAGAAAGGCCGCTACCCGCGCGCGGCGCACACGGGCGCGACGATGTATCACTACGGCTGGGTGCGCAGCGAGGCCGAGATGAAATTGAAAACCAACGTGGTGACAAAATTCTGGTCCGAAGGGCCGGCCCCGATGGTGGATTATCGCCAGGTGGACGCCGCGACGCTGCGGCGTTTCACCGGCACCCACCCAGGCATCGTGCAGAACTGGCTGCCGAAAGCCAATGGAATTTTCCGCGCCGACCCCAATCATAAATTGACTTCACGCGAAAAAAAACACCGGCTGATGCTGAAGCTGGAGAGAATTTTCGGCGTGCGGTTCAGCAAGAAACACTACCAGTTGATTGGTTGAACCAAGCCATCAGTCAATTGGAATGGGAACCGTGGCCAGATCATGCCAGTTTCCATAGAAGTCTTCCACCCGGCAGGTTTTTGGCGGCTTAAACGCAGCGTTGAACAGGCTTTTGGCTGGATCCTGCCAGGGCGATTTCAACCGACAGAGATCAAACAGTGAGTGAAGCATATAATCGCTGGTAACCATGGAGGCCCGATGTTGCCAACCGCGCTCAAAGCGCAGGCGATTCCCATTATCCGCCAAAAATTGATCCGAAGCCCAAACCACACAAGCCGGGCGATATTCAGCTTGGACGAAGATCTGTTCACGCAAGCCACTATCATGGTCATAGACCGCAAGACCATGATCGGAGATGTAAAATAAGACGGACCGGCTGTCGTGCAGCATCTCGATGATGGAATTCAAAAACCGATCGGTCACCAACAAGGTATTGTCATATCCGTTCCGGAAAGTCTCCGGCGTTTCCTTTTCTGTAAAATTGCTTGGCTGGAATACATTGAACTCCAACGGACAACTGCTTTCAAATCCGGGATGTGTTCCTCGCGTGCCGATGACAATCAGTTTGGATTGTTTAAGGGCAACCAGTGACCGGATGGTCGGCAACATGTCCAAATCGGATCTCCGTTGTTGATTTGTATATGTAAATCCCCTGATGACGGCTTCAGCGTCGAAGGCAATGAGCGACAAAGGGTCGCGCACGGTATAATTCTGATCCATATAAAAAGAGACAAAGCGGGTGGAGTAGCCCGCTTCCCGAAAAGCTGAAATAAATGACTTGGTTTTCGGCCAGAGCGCAGAGTCACCCGGCTCTTTGAGCGTTAGCAGAAAGGGCCACGACAATATCGTGTTTGGAGCCAGAGAAACCACCTTTGAAAAACTGATCAAATTGGAGACTTCCAACAAAGCGGAAGTGGTTGGGCGGCTGTAGCCATTCAGAGAAAAATGATCAGCCCGAGCGGACTCGCCAATGACAAAAATCACATTGTCCAGTTTTGATGGGGTCGAGGCTTTCCAATCAAAACGATCCCGTTTCGCTATGGCCTGACGCGCGCCGTCGGCATCCAGCATCATGAGCGCGACCGACAACGGCAACCCCAGTGGCTGATAACTGCCGATTCTCTTGGCGACAACTCCATGAAAAATCGTGCTATGAAGATGCCGAGCGCGGTAAACCCAGTGCGCCAACACCAGGCCGCAAACCAGAAGTAAAATCACTCGCACCTTCACCGGCGTTCGCTTTCGCGCGGCCCGGCTGAAATGCCAGGCTGCAAGCAGTGGAACCAGCAGCAACAGATATAACCAGAAAAATGCGCCCGGAATGCCCTTAAGATACGCTCGACGTTCGGCGGCGAGGCTGACGCTGTCGCCGCCGGTGAAACACACCCCGCCGAGAAAATCCAAATTGGGCGGGCCGTAATGGGTTGCAACATATACCAGCATTGGTGTTAGCAGGTAGAAGGGCACCAATATCAGCACCGCCCACAATCTATTGCCGAATAAGGCCAGCCACAAAAACAACTGCCACAGCGAACACCTCCAGCCTCCTTCCCACCAATTGGGGATGGTCAAAGGCAGAAAGGTTATCAACAGGAGCACATAAGCCATCCATTCGCGGTGAAGCCGTCCACGCGCACCGATGTCACTTTCAGATATTCGTTTGGGAGCCATGCTATTGGCGGTTAAAATTCAGAAAAATGAACATCAAGTCGAGACTAAACTCTCTCCAGAAATGAAAACAAACTCAATCCAGTCAGCTGCCGCCCAAAATCCTGGAAAAAACCGCGGCGATGGTGGATGCCGGGGCTGAAGAGTGGTTTGGTTTCCAATTTAACCAGCGGTGCCACCGGCCCGTTCGCTGATCGCCCGCGCGCACGCCTCGATGACCGCACCGGTTTCGATGCTGGAAACGTCCCGGCCACTGGTTGGGGTAACTGCCCAATCCGGATGTTGATACGGATACGGGCTGCCTGGGGCGATGGAGTCCCGGGTCATCACCACCCGTTTATCCATTGCCACCGCCAGATGCAATGCGCCGGTATCCCCGCCCAGGATGAGGAAAGAGAGCTTCATCAGCCCCCCGGTGACGAGCAGCGGCGCGCCGGCGGAAACCGGAAAACCCGCCTGACAAACCGGTTCCAACGCAGCCCGCTCCGAAGGGCCGCCGCCGAACAAAATTTGGACTCCGTGTTTTTGCCAATGCCGCGCCACAGTAAGTTGCCGGTCAAGCGGCCAGTTTTTTTTGGGCGAACTGGTGAACGGCTGGATGAAAAGCGCGGGCTTGCCGGTTTTCAAATTGTGCGCGGCAAAAAACAGTCGTGCCTCGTTCAACGCATTGTCCGGCAGAACGAATTCGTTGAGAATTGTTCCCGAACGAAGGCCGCATTGCTCGAGCAGCGAGAGATACCAGTCAACATGATGAATGCGTTCGTTGCGGGTCACACCGTGAGTGTAAGCCCAGCGCCGTCCCGGGCCATATACGTTGCCCCAGCGTTGCGGCGCGCCGCTCAAACGTGCCAGCCACGCCGTCTCGCCGTAGCCTTGGAAATCCACCACGAGCGAAAATCTTCCGCGGCGCAACCGGCGAAACAGGGAAAACGCCTCTGACAAAATGGCTCCGGGATTTCCGCTCTGAAAGCGGGCGCGATCCAGCGTGATGACTTCGTCCACCTCCTGAAAACCTTCCAGCAGCGGCGCATTTCCCCGGGAAGTGAGAAACGTGATTTTTGCTCCGGGGAAATTTTCTCGGAGCCGGTGGACGGCCGGCAGGAGGAACAGGATGTCGCCGATGGATTTGAGGCGGATCAGGAGAATATTCATGTCCACAGGCGTTTGGGATCCGGGGGCCTGGGCGCAAACGATTCCAACAACGCGGCGCGGAAGGCTTCGCGCGAAAAGGTTTTCGCGTAGTCGCGGGCGGCGGCGGCAAACGGCACAGCCCCAGTTGCGGAAAGCTGCACAATTTGGCTGATGCAGTTACGGAGCGCGGGAATATTGCCGGAGGGAAACACCAGGCCGAGCCGGCGTTCGCGGGTGAGCCGGCCGAGCAATTGTTCGTCCGAAGTGATCACCGGCCTGGCGGCGGACATGGCGCGCGACAGGACCCCGCTGGTGCCGAAGTGGTTCAGGTAAGGCAGCAATACCGCGTCGCTCGCAGCGAAACACATTTTTTCCTCTTCGACCGTGACGTAGCGGTTGAGCAAACACGCGCGGTTTTGCCGGACGAGCTGCGCGAGGCCGGCGGCGGTTTTGCCGGACGGATTTTGCTGGCCCGCACAGAGCAGGAACGCGGGCGATTCCGGCGGCAATTGCCGCATGGCCTCGACTGCCAGATGCAATCCTTTGCGCCGGGCACCGGTTCCGTAAAAAAGTAAAACTTTCCGGTCGCGGGGAATCTTCAGCTTGTTTCTGGCCGTGATTGGGTCGCTGTCGTAACCGGGCGGGCACGGGTCGGGCAGAAAAAAAATCGGCGACGACGGGTAAACAGACTGGAGTTCGGCGGCCAGAAATTCATCCACGAACAACATCTGCCGCCACCAGCCTTCGCGGAGCAGGCGCTGGAAACCGGGCGATTTCATCCAGCGGTCCGGCGACCATTTCGGCGTGGCGAGAAACCGCGGCCGGTGGTAGATGCCGCCCATCCGTCCGCGCAATGCCGACGGCGGACGCAGGCCGAATGTTGCGCGCCGCCAGCAGTGCGAGGCAATTTCGTCCAGCGCGCAAAGGAAAACATTTTCGGCGCCGCTGGCCTGCAGACAGTGCGCGACGGAACGGGCTTTGCCGTCGAGATGACGGCGGCCGGTTTCGTCGTGCGCGGGCAGCAGGCGGAGGTCGTCCAGCGGTCCGGCCAGTTGCTGTTCGACGCGTTCCCGCGAACCGGCGCGGAGGTCGGCGGCGATGGACAGTCGGAAATTGGCCGCCAGCAAATCCTCGGCAATGAACCGCAGCCAGCCAAGGTGATGGCCTTCGGTGCGCGGTTCGTAAAGCAACAGATGCGGGCGGGACGTCACAGCGTGGATTTATTTTGGAGCTCCCAGAGCTTGGCGTATTTCAGAAACGTGTAATAAGCGTGCAGCGCGCAGACCATGAAGCCGACGATGCCTTCGCGGAAGCCCTGCTGCGCGAGATATTTTTTCAGGAACGCGCCAAGCGGATTCAGCGCGAGCTGGCGGAAACCAGCGCGGCGGCCCGCGGCAAAATACCGCTTTGCCATCAGCGTGGTGTAACGGTCGGTCTTGGCCAGCACCACCGCGAGCGACGGCCACGGATGTTGCAGCACCGGGTTTTGGAAATAGCCGACGGGGCCTTCGCAATCGAAACTTTCATGCACAAGGTCTTCGCGGTATTTCAATTTGCGGCGATCAAAAACCTGCGGTTGGCGGTAGTCGGGATACAGCCCGCAACGGCGGACGGGCCGGCCGAGAAAATAGTTCAGGCGCGGCACGAAATACGCCGCGTGCCGCGGCGCGCCGAGCGTGCGGCGGACTTCGCCGGCAAATTCAGGCGTGCTGCGTTCATCGGTGTCAATGCTGACCACCCAGTCGTGCTTCAGCAGCGCGAGCGCGTCATTGCGAAGTTTTCCAAAGCCTTCAAATTTCACGTTCACATGACGCACGCCGAACTGCGCGCAGACCGCCGCCGTGTCGTCGGTGCTGAACGAGTCCACGACGACAACTTCATCCGCCCACAAAACCGTCGGCAGCACCTCCCGAAGGTTGGCCGCTTCCTGATAGGCGATGATGTAAAGGCTGACGGGTTCCGGCATGGCGTTGAAATTTATGAGGTTCCGCGACTTTACCGTGGCGCGCGAACCGCACAAATCCTATCCCACCCTTCGGGCGGCTCGCAAAAGAAATCGCCTGCCCTCCAACCGACGCCGGCAAACTGCTCGCATTGTCCGCACGACCGCCGCATATTGGCAGCCAGCTTATGTTCGCCTTTCTATTCAAAGTCTGGGGTCTGTCCAGAACCTATCGTGCATGACATGCACCGCGGGCAACGTGAACAGGATGTCGCCGATGGACTTGAAGCGGATCAAAAGAATTTTTCCGTGCTTGCGAGATCGTCCGTGCAGAATGTCGTCGGAATTGGAAATTTGTTTTGGCATTAGCACTTGGTAGATTTTGAAAATCCTCGGCCAGACATCCATGGATGCTTCAATATGGCTTCAGCCACGATACTTGCCGGCACGTTGTTGACATTTGCCGGGTCGTAAATGGCTTGCATGTCCGACTGCGGCGGAAGATAAAGCTGCGGCAGAAACTTGCCAAAGATCGCGACGCCCGGCACATCCAGAGCGACGGCGCAATGCATCAAGCCTCCATCAGTGCCCATAAAGAAATCGCAAGCAGCAATCGCGCGGGCAGTCTGTCGCAACGTCAAAGCGCCAACGTAAGATGCGGCCTCACAATGATCGAGCGTTGCCATGACCGGTTCGACACAGGACCGTCCATTTTGAGAGCCGATCAGCGCAAATTCTGGAAACTCCCGATCGGAAGGCCATCTGTCGCGCAAACTTCGAATCACATCGGGCCAGTGACGATATGTCCTTTTGGCATCCACTCCACCGAGCAACAACGCACAGCGGTTTTGTTTCCGCTTCGGTGGCAAAGGAGAGGGGTCATCTTCAACAAAAAGACGCGGTGACAGGAACCGGCTAAGTTCCTTCTCGCCGTGCGGATAGCCCAGCAGATGATGAATCCGGTAGCAACTGAATAACATCCGATTGTAATTCGCTCCCCAAAAAAACCCCTGCATGCAGGCAAATGGCAAATCGGGACATATGCGCCGCTTGAGCTGAACCGAACGCGTGTTGAATATATCCAGCAGAACAAAATCATACTCTGCTGCACTTACGTCGGACTCGTTTGTAAAAACCCTTTTAATGAATCGGTCTCCGCGATAAAGCTCGGCGTATTGTTTGTTTGTCAGCAGGTTCACTTCATAATCGCCAAGCAGGGCGCGTCCAGCCAGCTCCATTATTGAATCACCAATAGACACGCTGGAATAATGGAGCCACAGCAATCTGGCCGGCGGCGGAGGCAGTTGGTCACGCAACAGATGCGACGGAAGATTTAATTTTAGCCAGAGCCATCGTCTTAACAGTTTGAAATTCTCCAAAAACTTATGCCGCCGGGACTCTTTCTCCAGCATCCCGGCCACCGTGCTTGGCAGATCATGGTGGAAGGGTGGCGTGTAGCGTTGTGCCAGCAGCCGAAGCAGAGGACTTTGTTTTTTGTCGTGAGTCACGGGACGTAACCAAAGAATGAAACGCGAACCATGTAAAGCCTACCGCACCATCCATAAAGCCGGCAACAAATGAACCATGTCACCCAAAAAACCCAAACCAAACACCATGACCTTCCGGGCGTTGCGGGTGCGCTGGAGAAAATCTTTTGCGGTGATGGCGTCAGGCATCTTTGCGTGAGTTCAGCAATTTTTATCCCCTCAGTCTAGAAAAGAATCTTGGGTTTTGAGCACGGAACCCACGGTTGGAGAAAAGCTCCCCTTACGCCAGCGAAATACATACTTCCAACGACCGTTGCCCCGCCATTCACGAGACCAAATCCGCTTGCTTTGTCTTTGCCAAACCTTACTTTCCCCGCACGGTTTTGACTGAATCCGTGAATGAACCTTTAAAAAAATCAATCGTCCGACGCGACTGAATTGCCCGCGCAACCCGGCCCGTTTGTCCGCCGCCACATCGGGCCGAACGCCGCCGAAGCGCGCGAAATGCTCGCGCCCATCGGTTTCAAAAATCTGGACGAACTGATTGCCGCCGCGCCTACTTCGACCCGTCCAAGGCCGGGTCAATGAAATCCGTGTAGTATTTCCAGCGCGGATGCGCCGTCAGCGCTGAGGGATCATTCACCGTATGAAAAAACACCTCCACCCCCTTGTCGGTTAATTGCCCGCCAAGCGCATAATTCCGGGGGCTCCACGGCATCGTAACAGACACATCCCGCGACGCCGCAAACGCAATCACGGAACGATTCCAATATTTCGTTTTGTAAAGCGTCAATATCACCCGGGAAAACCCAAGGCGTCTGGCTACGGGATATTCACTAAACGTATAGATCTGAGGAATCACCTGGCCACAAACTCCTGGCGTCGCACGGGTGATGTCACTGAGGACTTCTTCGTTGTTGTATTTTGTGTCCGTGATCACCCACGCGTCCGGGTGGCTCCGCAGGAATTGCGCAACCATCTCCCACGTCGTTGGTTGATACCGGCCAAAGATTCGCGTCGCCTGGAATTCGGCCAGCGTGGGAGCCTGATCTCTCCCCAAATCCTGCCGCTCATGCTGAAAGACCTGAGCGATGTTCGCGTGAATTTTGCCAGGCAGACTGCGGTCCGGGTGTTCGCCCCAGTCATGCTGAAGAACCAGCGCCCCATCCCTTGTGAAGGAAAAATCCACCTCAAACGCTCGATAACCACGGCGATAATTCGCCTCGATGGCGTCAATTGAATTCACATACGTGTTGCCGTCAATCCCGCCTCCAGCGTGCACAACCAGCCGCTCGCGAATGACGGGATGCCGCCCTTGGAACGGAACTGGTTCACGGCTGTTTTTTTCAAGCCTGGCCAGCTCGACGACCCCACAAAGTCTACGAACCGGCGCCCATTTTCTCTCGACGGACAACGCCCCAACCCAAACGAGGCCCGCGATCGCCAGCATCCCCATCAGCCGTGTCAGCGGGGCCTTCGGACAAAGGCGCTCTCGCCATCTTACGAAGGATGAAGAAACGTTTTTCCCCACCCGACTCATTAGGTCGATGCTGAGATGCCGGCCAGGAAGTGTCAAGCCCGGAGGCGGTCGAACGTCGAACGGCTGCAAAAATTGAATCTTGAATTGTTGAAACCCGCACGGGGCAGATGTGGCATTTTCATTAACAATGGCAGATAATTCAGGTGGAGCGGTGGCGCGTGATTCCCGCAATGCGTGGTGTCGCGCCACAGCCGGTATTTGACGACTGGCCGCAAGTTCATGCGGCCAGTCTTGGACACGGCAGCCGGAGAGTTAAGCGCGCAACCCAAAAATGCGCGGCGCGGCCGGAAAGAAAATTCTCGCCCGCACTCGCATCGCGGGCATAAATTAAAACATAGTGATTTATTTCCTGCGCCAAATCTGGGGCTTCGTCCGGCCTTATCGCGGCCGGTTTTTTCTGGGTCTGGTCTGCGGCATTCTTTACGGCCTGACCAATGGCGCGCTGCTGGGTGCCGCCAAGGTGGTTATGGACCTAATTTTCACCGGCTCGACCAATTTCCACGAACAGCTCGCCAAACATCTGGCGAAGACACCGCACTGGATTCATCCCTTCACAGACCGGCTGGTCTCGGCGGCGCCGGAATTGCCCGCCCCCACCTCGCAACTGGGCTGGGCGCTGGTGGCGGGCGCCATTCCCGCCATCGTACTGCTCCGCAACACACTGTCCTACTTGAGTGTTTATCTGACGAACTGGTCGGCCATGCACGCCATCGCCGATATCCGCACAAAACTGTTCAGTCACCTGCAAAATCTTTCGCTCGGATTTTTCAACCGCGCCAGCACTGGCGATTTGATCGCGCGTATCACCAACGACACACAGGTGCTTTACAACATCGTCGGCAGTTCGTTTGCCTCCGCCGTCAAAGACCCGGTAACCATCCTTTGCACGCTCGCCGTCCTGCTGATCATCCAGCCCACGTTGACGCTGGTGTCCATCGTGGTTTTCCCCGTGTGTATCGTGCCGATCATTATTTATGGACGCAAGGTCCGCAAATCCGCGCGCGCCGTTCAGGAATACAACGCCGAACTCACGAACCTAATGCACGAGTCCTTCACCGGCAACCGTGTCATCAAAGCCTACAACCTGGAAGCCACCGTCATAGAACAATTCAAGGCCACGACAAAAAAATACGTCAGCCAGCTCATGCGCGTCATCCGCGCCAACGAAATTCCCAGCCAGCTCATGGAATTATTCGGGGCCGCGGGGATCGCGCTGGTTTTCTTTTATGTGCAGAACCTGCCGGCCGACCAGCGGCCCAAGGCGTCGGATTTCTTCATGTTTATCTTCGCCATCGTGATGATTTATCCGCCCATCAAGGCGTTCACGCGACTGCATAACCAGCTTCATCAGGCCCGCGCCGCCAGCGAACGCGTCTTCGAGCTGCTCGCCACGAAAAATTCCGTGCCGGAACCCGCGCAGCCGAAAATGCTCCACGCCTCGCACGCCGACATCGAATTTCAAAACCTCGACTTCAACTACGGCGAAAAAACCGTGCTGCACAACATCAACCTCACCGTCAAGGCCGGCCAGCTCATCGCGCTGGTCGGCGCCAGCGGCTCCGGCAAGACCACGCTCGCCAACCTGCTCCTGCGTTTTTACGACCCGGCGCGCGGCGTGATTAAAATCGGCGGCGTGGACCTCCGCGACGTTTCCACGCGCGACTTGCGGAATCAAATCGCCGTCGTCGCGCAGGAAAATATTTTATTCAACGACACCATCCGCCGGAACATCGAACTCGGTCGCCTCGGCGCGACGAACGACGAAATTGTCGCCGCCGCCAAACACGCCTACGCCTACGATTTCATCACGCAAAAACCCGAAGGCTTCGACGCCATCATCGGCGAAAAAGGCGTCTCCCTTTCTGGCGGCCAGCGCCAGCGCCTCGCCATCGCCCGCGCCGTTTTGAAGAACGCGCCGATTCTGGTTTTGGATGAAGCCACCAGCGCGCTCGACACCGAATCCGAACGCGCGGTGCAATCCGCGCTCGATGAATTGATGAAGGGCCGCACCACAATTTGCATCGCGCACCGGCTCTCGACGATTCTCCACGCCGACTTGATTGTCGTGCTCGACCAGGGCCGGATTGTTGAAACCGGCAGGCATGCGGAGTTGATCCGGCGCGGCGGCATTTACCAAAAGCTTTACGAACTTCAGTTCCAAAGCTGACTTTATACACATACATCCAGGCAGGAGATGCGAAACTTTGCGCGTTCCAGCCGGGCGTTGGCATCGTTCAGGAGAAACAGCGGCTTATTGCCGTAAAAGGAAGCCCATTGCGTAAAAGTGCTTTGGGGTCCGAAAATATAATCACACCCGGCCAGGGCGTAGAGGTCGCCCACCGGCGAACCGGCGCCCAGTCCGACCGATAATCCGGGAAATTCGTCCGCGGTTCGCGGTTCGTCGCTGCAAACGAAAAAGGCGACTTTGCGATCCGGAAATTGCGCGGCCAATTCCTGCATCCAGCCGGCATACCGCGAAGCGGGGAAAAAATATTTGCCGCCCTGCAAGGCGCGATAATCACCATGGCGAAGGTGAACGCCGACAACGATGTCCGCGTCACGCCGCAAGCGATCCACGGCTTCGCGACTGGCGCGGTCATACTCTTCGATGGGCCGGAAATAGGCCCTGATTTTTTCCGCGTGCCGCTGTATCCAGTCCGTCGGCGCGCGAAACCACCAGCCATGCACGAAGACAATCCGGGCGTCACGGATTTGGGTCTGAATCCCCGGTCCATCCAGCGGCATGACCTTTGACCCCGGCTTTTCGCGCAGCGTGACCACCTTCTTGCCGAAAACCGGGAAGCTCTCATTCCAGATGCTGGCGTAGCAGACAATCTGGTAACAAATCCGTGTTTTGCGGAGTGCGGCGGCAACGCCGGGAACAACGTCCAGCCAGCTTCGCCGTTCGGCAACCGGATAACGGCAATAGATGTCCCGGCGCGTTGTCTCGAAAAGGTGGGCGTAGGAATGAAAGGCGAAGTTGATTATGCGATGCCCCTGTTCCTCCGCCAAGGCGATGAACTGTGCGAACAGCGTGAGACGATTGGCGAGACGGCCGGTCCGGAGGCTGATGACAATTAATTTCCCATCCTTCCGAAAATGCTGTCCCGGTCTCTGGTCGTCATCCACCGGTCGCGGGTTATCCTGATCAACTGGTTCCATGCCCATAGCCGTTACTATTTGGTGGAAACAGCCTCGCCCGCCCGCCGGCTTGAAGCTGCCTGGGAAACAAGTCTTGGGCTGGAACTGTCGGGCCTTTTGGACACAGGGCGGAGCAATAAACAACTTGGCGAAGCTCGTAAAGGCGAATTTATCCGGGCCGGCCCCGAAAATTCTCGCGCCCGACGCAGGGCACGGCCATAATTCACTTCTCAAAAATATGGCGCCGCCGTTGAAAATTCTGGCGATCCAGTTCAAATACTTCGGCGACGCGGTGCTGATGACCCCGGCGCTGCGGGCGATTCGCGACCACTTTCCGAATGGTGAATTGCACGTGCTGGTGCCGGAGGAAGTTGCGCCCATTTTTAATCATCTGCCCTGGCTGGATCGCGTGTGGCCGATGCCGCGCCAGCGCGGACACGCCCGCATCAGCCAATCCTGGCCGGTTATCCGCGCGCTGCGCCGCGAACGCTTCGACCGTTCGGTGGATTTCGCCAGCAATGATCGCGGCGCCATTCTGGGTTTTCTGATCGGCGCGCGCCGGCGGCTCGGCTGGGCGCAGCGCGGCGGATTTTTGGGCCGCCGGTTTTGCTACAACCAGCGTGTCGTGCTGGAAAACAAATTGGAACACGAGTCGGCGCGGATGATGAATCTGCTTTCCGCGTGGGACATCGCGCCCGGCCCGCTCGAACCGGAAATTCAAAGCGCCCCGGCGCTGGCCGCGGCGGCGGCGAAGTTGCTGCCGGATCGCGCCATTCTTTGCCACATCGCCTCGAGCCAGCCGAAAAAGGAGTGGCCGTTGACGCACTGGGTGGCGCTTTATCAATTGGCCGCTGCCGCCGGACTCAAATTGATTTTCGCCACCGGCACCGGCGCGCGCGAGGAATCATTGCTGAACGATTTCAAGCGGCTGGCCCCGGATGCGCCCGTGTTGCAGCCGATTCCCGACCTGGCGTTGTACCTCGCGGTGCTCAAGCGCGCCGAAGTGTTCGTTTCCGGCGACACCGGCCCGTTGCATTTTGCCGCCGGTTTGGGCGTGCCGACCCTGGCCCTGTTCGGGGCCACTTCGCCGGTGCTTTGGGCACCGATTGGCGGGCACCACCGTTTGCTCACCGGCAGCCCCTGTTCCTGCAGCGGCAAGGTGGGCGTTTGCCAGAGCGCGAATCACTGCCTGGCGGCAATTTCGCCCGAACAAGTTTTGGCCGGCCTGCAAAACATTTTGACGCTGGTGTGAAAACTCTCAATTGTAGCGGCGTTCTATGAGCGTCGCCACCTCCGCTGATTATATTGCGACGGTCGCAGACCGCCGCTACAATAAACCACGGAACATTTGGATTGTTTATCGCCGCGTAACCGGATTATTTTCACCACGAAATGGACGACAAAATTCCTTATCTCGACCTCGTGGCGCAAATACGGCCGCTGCGCAAGGACCTTGATGCTGCCATCGCGCGGACCATTGACAACTGCTCGTTCTGCCTGGGGCCGGACGTCGTGCAGTTTGAAAAGGACTTCGCCAAATTCATCGGCGCGGAACACTGCGTCGGTTTCAACAGCGGCACCTCGGCGTTGCACGTGGCGATGCTGCTGCTCGGCGTCGGCTCCGGCGACGAGGTCGTCACCACGCCGTTCACGTTCGTCGCCACGAGCTGGGCGATTTCCTATGTTGGCGCGAAGCCGGTCTTTGTGGACGTTGACGACGCCACCTTCAATCTCGACCCGAAGCTCGTTGAACGCGCCATCACGCCGCGCACCAAAGCCGTCATGCCGGTGCATCTTTACGGCCATCCATTTGACGTGGACCCGATTTTGGCGATTTGCCGCAAACATAAACTCCCGCTGGTCGAGGACACCGCGCAGGCGCACGGCGCGAAATACAAGGGCAAAACTGTCGGCATGTTCGGTGAAATTTCCTGTTTCAGTTTTTATCCGGGCAAAAACCTTGGAGCCTGCGGCGAGGGCGGCGCGCTGTTGACCAACAACCCGGCTTTTGACAAACGCGCCCGCGCCCTGCGCGAGCACGGCTCCACCGTGCGTTATTATCACGACGAAGTCGGATACAATTACCGCATGGAAGGCTTTCAGGGTGCGGTGCTCGGCGTGAAACTGAAACATCTGGCCAAATGGACGGCGGAACGCCGCCGGGTGGCGCATCGCTACCATGAACTTTTAGCCGGAACGCCGCTGCAATTGCCGCGCGAAGCCGCCTGGGGCGAAAGTGCGTATCATCTCTACGTGGTGCGCCATCCGCGCCGTGATGATTTGAAGAAACATCTCGAGGCCAACGGCGTCGGTTGTGCGCTGCATTACCCGCTGCCGCTGCACTTGCAAAAGTGCTATGCCAATCTCGGCCACAAGCCCGGCGATTTCCCCGTCGCTGAAAAAGCTGCGCGCGAATGTCTCAGCCTGCCGATTTTCCCGGAATTGACCGACCCGCAAATCCAGCGCGTCGTCACAGTCATCAAGGATTTCTTCAAGAAATGAAACAGGAAAGCCGCGATGAGTCGCAATTGGAGTCGCCGGCGTGGCATGAAGACGTGTTGCGCGACCGCGAGGCAAAAATCAAATCGGGCGCCGAAAAATTCATGGATTGGGAAACGGCCAAGAAACAGTTGCGCGACAAATTGACATGAAAATTGTCATTCTGCCGTCGGCGCGCGACGACCTGGCGGCCGCTTTCTTTTTACGAAAAACAAAGTCGCACCTAACATGATCAATCCCCAAGTGGAAGGTTCGGGAACTGCGCCAGCCGCAATTGGCGTGTTAGGGTCGCTTTCGTAAGCCCAACCGAGAACTTGTCCAGAGGCGACATTCGGATAATTGTAAATCTCCATCCAACCATAATGGGTCTGACCATCGAATTGAAATTGCAACCCGATAAACGCATTCGTGTCGGAAAAATTTCCGCTGTAAAAATATTCGCCGTCGAAAACCGCCTGTCCGCCGAGTGTCGCCGTTCCGCCAGACCATTGATAGATCGGGTCAAGCGAAGAGCCATTGGACGAAATAATGCTACCCGGACTAACAGGCACAAGTCCACCCGGACCGGTAATGAGAAAGTTGCCACTTTGAGAAGTCAACCATGCGCCGGAAATATCACTGGACAGAATAAAGTCAGTTATGCCGTCGCCGTTGAGATCCAAATTATTGGAAATGGTAACAGGCTCGTAGCCGATTGTTTCTTGCGGAACGACGTATATGATGCCTTGTGCAAAAACCGTGTCTTGCATCACCGCAAGCAGGAGCGCGAGGCTTGCGCTTCGCGCCCATGCTGAATTGACCGCCGCTTTCTTCATTGAACCATTTGCAACCGATAGAACCGCGTGTTGCCATTCGTATTCATCGGCAGTTGCGTTACCACGTTCGTGAGCCGCGCGCTGACTTGTGCGCCAAGGTTTTGCCAGTTACGCGAAATGATTTTGGTTAAATATGTTTGCTGGTCGTTTTAACTTTTCTAACGCGCCGATTGTGCGCGGGAAACTTATCAGCGTCAATTCCGCGTTCATCGGCGGTGGCCTTGCCCCGGTTTGGTGGCCGGCGGCTGCGTTTTTATTTTGATTTCCGTCCCCGGCAAAAGGTCGCCAACGGTCATCAGGTCAGGACTCATCGCCAGCGTCGGCCGCCCCCATGCTGGCCAGCGGAGCGCGGGCTTCAGCCCGCTTTACTGTTCATTATGGTGAGGTATTGAAAATGTTCAGGCCGCTCTCATTTGGCACGTTGAAGCGGCGTGAACGCCGCGCCCCGTTCGGGAATTGCCGTTTGCCAAAATGGGAACGGCGCGGTAGTTTTCCATTGCCATGAGCACGTTGGTTGAAATTCAAGACGCCGTCGCCCAGCTTCCGAACAGCGAACGGAAGGCTTTGCAACTCTGGCTCAATTCTCAAAGCGAGCCGGAACTGACGGCACTGGAAGAACAACGCCTGTTGCGCTCGCTGGATGAAGCCGTCCACGACATTGACGCCGGCAAGGGCGTGCCAATAAATGATGTCCGCAAACGGGTGGCTTCATGGGCTGCAAAATAATCTTCTCGCCGCAAGCGATCGCGGATTTGGAAGCCGCAGTTCGCTTCATTGCCGAAGAAAATCCCGCTGCCGCCGCGCGCGTTGGCAACGCCCTGATTGACCGCGTGGCCGTCCTCGAAAATTTTCCTCTGCTCGGTTCGCTTTATCCCAAACGTCCCGGCGTGCGCAAACTGGTTTCGCGGCCATACATCATTTTCTACCGCTTTCGGGAGCAGGATAATTCCGTGGACATCCTGCGTTACTGGCATGGTGCGCAACGCGAACCAGATTTACGGTCGTTGGATTGAAATTTGCGCTTGTGAACATCCCTGCCTTGCGCGGATGCCGTGGCGAACGGTAACTTGTCGGCATGTCGCACGCGGACTTTGTTCATCTTCATTTGCACACCGAGTATTCGTTGCTCGATGGCGCCTGCCGCGTGGACAAGCTCATCGAGAAGGCGCATGAACTGAAATTCCCCGCGCTCGCCATCACCGACCACGGCGCGATGCACGGGGTCATTGATTTTTACCAGGCCGCGCGCGAGAAGGGCATCAAGCCCATCATCGGCTGCGAGGTTTATGTTGCTCCGGGCAGCCGGCGGGACAAGAAAACCAGCAGCGGCGGACGCGACGTGTATCATCATCTCGGACTGCTGGCGAAGGACGCGACCGGCTACAAAAATCTCATCCAGCTTACGACCGCCGCGCATCTGGAGGGTTATTATTACAAGCCGCGCATTGACAAGGAAATCCTGGCCAAGCACAAGGAAGGCTTGATCGCGATGTCCGGCTGTCTCGCGAGCGAAATCCCGGATTGGATCCTCAAAGACCAGTTGAACAAGGCGCGCGACGTGGTGGATTGGTTCAAGCAGACGCTCGGCCCGGAGAATTTTTACCTCGAATTGCAAAACCACGGCATCGCGGAACAGGCGAAGGTCAACCAGCATTTGATCCAGTGGGCGAAGGAATTCGGCCTCAAACTCGTCGCGACGAATGACGTTCATTACATCGAGAAAAGCCATTCGCACGCGCACGATTGCCTGATTTGCATCGGCACGCAGACGCAGCTTGCCGACACGAAACGGATGCGCTACGAGCCGGAGCAGTTTTACCTGCGCACGGCGGAGGAAATGAAGGCGCGCTTCGCCGACACACCCGAGGCGGTGAAGAACACGCTCGAAGTCGCCGAGAAGTGCAACCTGGAGATCGAATTTGGCAAACTGCATTTCCCGGTTTTTGCGCCGCCGGAACATTTCACGCGGGAAGGTTATTTGCGCAAACTGATCGCGGAAGGATTGTTCCGCCGCTATACGATTCACGCCAGGGCCGAGGGGAAGGAATTCCTCGTTGAGGGAATTGATGATCCGCAACGGTTGCCCACATATCAACGTGCTGCCGGCGTCCCACCGGCAAAACCATCTTCAAAAGAACAAACCCGCCGGCAAGATACCGGCGGCACGTTACACGACCCCGCCGTCGCTGCCGCCATCAAGGCCGTGTTGGACCGGTTGAAACTTGAACTCACGGTCATCGAGAAAACCGGTTTTATCAGTTACTTTCTCATTGTCGGCGATTTCATCCGCTACGGTCATGAACACGGCATTGCCTGTGTGGCGCGCGGTTCCGCCGCCGGTTCGATTGTCACCTACCTGCTGGAGATTTCCAACGTGGACCCGATCCGCTACGGCCTGCTGTTCGAGCGGTTCCTCAACCCCGAGCGCGTCAACCCGCCCGATATTGACATTGATTTTGCGGACGACCGGCGCGCCGATGTCATTGAGTATGTCCGCGAGAAATACGGCCGCGATTCCGTCGCGCAAATCATCACGTTCGGCACGATGGGCGCGAAATCCGTCGTGCGCGATGTGGGTCGGGTGATGGGTTTGAGCTATGGCGAGTGCGACCGGCTGGCGAAGATGATTCCGTTCGATCTGAAAATGGATCTGACGAAGGCGCTCAAGCAATCGCCGGAATTCAAGGAGGCCTACGAGACCGAGGAAGTCACGCGCGAGTTGATTGACACCGCGCTCATTCTCGAAGACATCACGCGCAATGCTTCCGTCCACGCCGCCGGCGTCGTCATCGGCGACCAGCCGCTCGTGAATTTGCTGCCGCTCAAGCAGGACGAAAGCGGCACGCTGGTCACGCAATACGCGATGAATCCCGTCGGCGACCTCGGCCTGCTGAAGATGGATTTTCTCGGCCTGAAGACGCTCACGGTCATCCGCAACACATGCGAAATGGTCAGGCGCACGCACGGCATCGAAGTGCCGATTGACAATCTGCCGCTCGACAACCAAAAGACCTATGACCTGCTCAATCGCGCGGAAACGCTCGGCGTGTTCCAGTTGGAATCCGGCGGGATGCGCGATTTGTGCCGCAAATTTCAAATCAGTTCCGTCGAACACATCACGGCGCTGGTCGCGCTTTACCGGCCCGGCCCGATGGAGCTGATTCCTGAATTCATCAAACGCCGTCACGGCGAGATGAAGATCGAATACGAGCATCCGTTGCTCGAGCCGATTACGCGCGAGACTTACGGGATTTTGATTTACCAGGAACAGGTGATGCAGGCCGCGCAGGTGCTGGCCGGTTACACGCTCGGCAGCGCGGATTTGCTCCGGCGCGCCATGGGCAAAAAGAAGCGGGAGGAAATGGCCAAGCAACGCGCCATTTTCGTCAAGGGTTGCAAGGAGAAAAACCAGATCCCCGAAAAAAAAGCGAACGAGATATTCGATTTGCTCGAAAAGTTCGCCGGCTACGGTTTCAACAAATCGCACGCCGCCGCCTACGCCATTGTCGCGTATCAAACCGCGTACCTGAAGGCCAATTATCCGGTCGAATTTTTCTGCGCGATGATGACGAACGACATGGCGGACACCGCCAAGTTGAGCCAGTACATCAACGAAGCGAGAGAGTTTGGCATCGAGGTTTTGCAGCCGGATGTGAATGAAAGCCAGGTCCATTTCGCGCCGGCGCCTCAACGTGCTGCCGGCGTCCCGCCGGCAGTTCAAACTGCATCCTCAAGCGGCAGCGGCGAAGAAAGTCAGTCCCGCCAGCAGGATGCTGGCGGCACGTTGGGAGGCATCCGCTTCGGTCTCGCGGCCATCAAGGGTGTGGGCGAAGTCGCGGTGGAAACCATTTTGGAAGCCCGGAATGACCGCGGAAAGTTCACTTCGCTTTCGGATCTGTGCGAGCGCGTGGACGGACGCACGGTGAACCGGAAAATTCTTGAAGCGCTCATCAAATCCGGCGCTTGCGACGGTTTTGGGCAGACGCGCGCCACGCTTTGCGCACAAATCGAACGCACTTTGGGCCGCGCCGCAAGCATCGCCGCTGATCGCCAGCGCGGACAAAGTTCGCTCTTCGGCGCGCTGGAGGAAAAAGCGCCGCCGATGCCGGAATCCATCAGCAACCTGCCCGAATGGCCGCAGCACGAACTGCTCGCGCACGAAAAAGAGCTGCTTGGATTTTACGTCACCGGACATCCGCTGACGCCCTTCGCGCCGATTCTGGAGAAATACGCGCTAACGAACACGGCGAAGCTCGCGGAGCTGCCGAATCGCAGCCTGACGCGCATCGGCGGATTGATCGCAGCGGTGCAAAACGGCGTGTCGAAGAAGAGCGGCAAGCCTTACTCGATGGTCACGCTCGAAGACCTCGAAGGCTCGGTGCAGGTTCTTTTCACGAATGAGAACTACGACAAATATCGCGAATTGCTCACACCAAACAAAGCCATCCTCGTCATCGGTGAAGTAAACACCGGCGATGACCGCCCGAAAATTTTTCCACAGGAAATCATGCCGCTGGAGGACGCGCCCCGGCGGTTCACCAGGCAGGTCCATCTGCGGCTGCATACCGCGCACCTGAAACCGGAGCAATTGGAATCCGTGCGCGAACTGGTCGCGGCACACCCCGGCAAATGCCCGTTGCTGCTCTGTTTCATGCGTCCGGGCGGCGAGGTCATTTTCGTGGACACGAACGAACGATTCAGCGTCACGCCGTCGCAGAAATTGCAGCAGGAAGCCGACGCGCGGTTCGGCGAGGAAACTTATTACGCCAAGGTGGACACGAGTCTGCCCGAACGCTCACCCCGCCGCTGAGAACGCAGGGCCGACTTCGCCAACGGTGATGAATAAACGTGCTGCCAGCATCTTGCCGGCAGGGCGAATCCACTCAAAGGAGTCAGATCTTCCGGCAAGATGCCGGAAGCACGTTGCTACGCCCGCCGCTCTTTGATTTCTAACTTCGCCAGCGCAACAGCCGCAGCGCGTTGCCAATCACAATCAAGTCCGACACGCCCATTGCCGCCGCGCACAAAATCGGGCTGATGAATCCCAGCGCGGCCAGCGGCACACCGAGCGCGTTGTAAAAAAATGCCCAGAACAGATTTTGTTTGATCGTCCGCAACGTCGCCCGCGCCAGACCGAGCGCCTCCGGCACCGCTTCGATTTCCGACTTGAGCAAAATGATGTCCGCCGCCTCGCGCGCGAGGTCGCTGGCGCGGCTCACGGCAATACCAAGGTCGGCCTGCACCAGCGCCGGCGCATCATTGATGCCGTCGCCGACGAACGCCACGCGCTCGCCTTGCGCCTGAAGTTTTTTCACAAAGTCCGCCTTTTGCTCCGGCCGCACTTCGGCAAACACATTTTCTGCCGTGATGTTCAATTGCGCGGCAATACTCGTCGCTGTAAGCGCGTTGTCACCGGTGAGCAAGAACGTTTTTAAATTCTGCCGGTGCAATTTTTCAACCACGTCGCGCGCGCCCGGTTTTACGGTGTCTTTGACGGCGAACAAACCGGCAAGTGATTGGTCAACGGCCAAACCGACGATCGTTGCGCCCTGTCCTGACCATTCCGCGATGAACTTTTCGCCCGACGCCAAATCCACGCCCGACTCCTTGAGCCAACGCAACGAGCCAAGCCGAACCAGCGATGTTGAGGGTTGAAGGTTGAGGGTTGAGAGTATAATTTTTCCTTCCACGCCCGCGCCGCGAATTTCCCGCCAGTCCTTCAAGTCAGGGCATCGTGAAACTCCGCCCTCCGGTTCCAATTTCGCAATCGCCTGGCTGATCGGATGCGTTGAAGAACGGGCAAGCGAAGCGGCAATTCCCCTCACCCGGTCCCGCTTTGCGCGGACCACCCTCTCCCCGCCCAGCGGGGAGAGGGATGGGGCGAGGGGTTCGTAAATTTCTGTCACTTCCGGTTTTCCAATCGTCAGCGTGCCGGTTTTGTCGAAAATCACTGCGGTGACTTTTCCCGCTTTTTCCAACGCCACGCCGTCCCGAATCAGGATGCCGCGTCGCGCGGCGGTGTTGGCGCCAGCCATGATTGCCGCCGGGGTGGCCAAACCCATGGCGCACGGGCACGCCACAATCAAAACCGCCGCCGCGATGATGAACGCCGCGGCCGTGCCGGTCGGAGTCATCGCGGGCCAGAGAAATGGTGCGAGCAAATCGTGAACGTGTTTGGCCGATTCCGGCGCGAGTCCCCAACAGAGCGCGGCGGCGATGGCAATGGCAACGACGACCGGCACGAAGACGCTGCTCACGCGGTCGCCAAGGCGTTGGATGTCGGCGCGGCTGGTTTGGGCGCGTTGCACGGCGGCGATGATGTGCGCGAGTGCGGTGGATTCGCCGGTGGCCGTCACGCGCATGACGAGCCGGCCGTTCAAATTCACCGTGCCGGCGTAAAGTTCGTTGCGCGCGGATTTATCCACGGGCGTGGATTCGCCGGTGAGCATCGCCTCGTCCACGGCGGAATCGCCTTCGGTCACCACGCCGTCCACCGGCACGCAGTCCCCGGGGCGCAGCGCGACCAGATCGCCGATTTTCAGTTCAGAAACGGGAACCTCCTTCTCTTCCGTAAGAGCCGACGTGAGGAGGCTCTGATTAACACCGACTTTCGTCGCGTGCTCGCGATTTATCGGAGTTTCGGATTTTAAAGTCAGAGCCTCCTCACGTCGGCTGCTACGCGGTTGAACAATCTGCCGCGCGGTTTGTGGCGCGAGATTCAGCAATTTTTCCAATGCGCCCGACGCGCGCGCACTCACGCGGGCTTCCAGCCAGTGGCCGAAGCTGATGAGCGTGATGATGGCGGCGGCTTCCATGAAATAAACATGGCCGCCCACACCACCAAGCAACGCCCACGCGCTGTAGCCAAACGCGGTCGTCGAACCGAGAGCGACGAGCGTGTCCATGTTCGAGTTGCCGATTCTGAGCTGGTTCCACGCGCCGCGGTAAAATTTCCCCCCGGCGAAAATTTGGACCGCGCCGGCCAGCGCAAAGGAAAGCCATTGAAACCACGGCTTCAGGCCGAGGCCGAAACCCCATTCGCCAACCATCAACGCGGTGGTAACGGCGACGCCGAGCCAGAGATTGATTTGCCAGCTTGCGTGTCTGGTTTCGCAGCCAGCGGAAGCGTCGGCCTGGATTTCCTTCGCCGTATAACCGGCTTTCTGAACGGCCTCGATGACAGCGGAAACGTTTTGCTCGGCGCCGGAATTCCAGCGTACCGAAGCGCGTCCGGAATCCAAAATCACTGTTGCGCTGCGCACGCCGGACACACTTTGAATCGCCTCGGTGACGTGCCGCGCGCAGTTGTTGCAATTCATGCCGCCGATGGAAAGTTCCATTTCGGCGGAAATTTCCGGAGTGGCGGATGGAATTGTCTGGCGTGTCTCCATTTTTCTCTCGCAGTGAGATTTTATCACACGAGGCGGTTTTGTCGAACCTCCACCAGGAGTTGAAACGGCGGTTGTTGATTCAAGGGGTTTGTCCGGCCGTCAGTTCATTCGCGCTCAACGCGCCGAATGGCTGTCAGCCGCCTGCCGCGACTGGCGCTCCCGTTCGACGATGCGCGCCACGTACGCAGCCTGTGCCTCGGTTGGGTCTCGTTTCAGGGCCAGCACCGCCAACCGTCCGGCCGGTTCCAAATCGCCGATGCTGAGTGCGGCGGTTGCGGCCAGCGCCACCCATTCTGCAGCCGACCGGTTTGTGGACGATGACTGTGCTTTCACGGCTGATTCGATCAGCGCGATGCCCTCGCGCCGTTGTTGGATTGTGCCGCTGATCAAGGTGGCGGCACGGGTCAGAATGGCGGCATTCGTCGGGTTGTCGGCGGGCGGGGCGGGGATGGTTGTCCGCGATGAATTTGTGTTGAACACGCAAGGCAGGGTTGCCGCCGGCGCCAGACCGCGCACGGAAAAGAACAGTTCGGAGTTGATGGTGGTGAATTCCGAGAAGACGGATTGGACTTGTTCCGGCGGGAGCGATTGGAGAATTGCCAGTTTGTCGGCGGGGGCGAGCAATTGCTGGCGCGTGCGTTCGTCAAAGCGCTCCAGCATCCGGGAGGTGTCGCCCAGATAAAAAGCGCGGGGCGCGGCGTATTCGAGCACGGGAAAAAGGTCGCTTTGGATCGGGCCGCCGCCGGTGATGGCGAAGGCGGTGCGTTGGGAGGCGAGCTGGCGGGCGAGCAACGCTTCGGGCGAGCGGATGCCGATTTGCGCGAGATCCAACCGCACGCCGGGAAGGGTGAAGCCTTGCCGGAAAACGTCGGGCCCGGTTTGCCAGGACTGCAATGAGCCGAGCAGGATGATGTCGCCGCTGCAGGAGTCCCAGATTTCAACGCGTGGGAAAATGGAGTTGAAGGTGCGCAGAACGAGTTCCACGATGCCGTCGTGCATTTCATAAACGTGAAACCATTGCACCATGACACCGCCGGGTTTAAGGCGGCTGGCGGCGAGTTGATAAAATTCGCGGCTGAACACACTGCCGATGCCAACCGTCCACGGATTTGACGGTTCGGCCACGATCACGTCGTAAAGCTGTGGATTCAATTTAAGTACGGTGCGCGCGTCCTCGCGCCAGAGGTGCGCGCGCGGGTCGTCCAGCACGCGGCGGTTCCAGTTCGTGAAATACTGTGACGCGCGGACGACCGGCGCGCAATTCTCGGCCACCACCATGCTTTCGACGGGATACGACAGCACCGCTCCCGCCGATATTCCCGAACCCAGGCCAAAGATAAAAACATCCTTTGCGCCGGGTCGGGCCAGCATGGGCAGGTGCGCGAGGAGCAGTTGCGTGCTGAGATCGCTATGGGTCGTCGCGTCGGCCTTGCCGTTCACCCGCAGGCAACGTTCGCTTGCGAAAGAGATGCCGGGAAGGTCGTCACCCTGTTCCACCGACACCGTCGCATCCGCCGCGTCTTCATAGAAAAGAATATGGACGCGCTGTTTCCGCAACGCCATGGCCTGCGCGCTGAATTCCTTCTCCCGCAAACGAAACACGCCGGAACTGATTACGCAACGCCAGCCTTCCCCGCCAAAAACAAACAGACAACCGGAAAACACAGCCGCCGACAGGGCCAGGCCCTTGCCGGTGTGCCAGCGGGATTGCCATGCCGTCGCCAATGCCACCAGCGCCAGCACGGCGGCCAGTACGCCGAAGGCATTGCGCAAACCCACCAGGGGCATCAACACAAAACCCGCGACCAACGTGCCGGCCACTGCCCCCAGCGTGTTCCAAGTGAGCAATGTGCCGACCTGGTTTCCGAGCGTGGCGGTCCCTCCCGATTTGGCGCGGATCATCAAAGGCAGCACCGCGCCGATGCCCGCGGCGGGCAGGCCGAGAATCACCAGTGAAATGCCCGTGGTCAGCAACTCGTGATAGACGTAGCCCACGCTGGTGCGACCGATGCCCGTTTGCGCGATGCGATAAAAATCCACCCACCGTTCGATGTTAAAAACGAGCAGCGTGATCCATCCCGCCGCCGCGCATAGCAGCAGCACGACTATTTTTTCATCGGGAATTTTCCGGCGTCGCGACGACGCAATCCAGGCGCTGCCCAGCCCGATGCCCAAAATGAACGCCATGAGCACGACGGCGAATGATTGCAGCGACGAACCGAAAATCATCGCCAGCGAGCGGGACGCCAGCACTTCCAGTCCCATTGAGACTGCGCCCGTCATGGCGACGACGGCGCAGGCCCAACGCCACGACCGCGACGAAGCAACGCCGTCCGCGGTCGTTACTACCGGTTCAGTCGGGCTTGCGATTCCAATCAACTGGCTGCGGCTCAACCATCCCGCCGTTGCGCCGATGATGACATTCACCATCGCCGTCATCTGGAGCGAGGACACCAGCCCAAGGTTTTGCACCAGCCAGAAGCCGGCCAGCGCGGCGCCCACCACCGCGCCGAGGCTGTTGACCGAGTAGAAAAGCGCGGTGCGCCGGCCGGCATCCACCGTGGATTTTTGCAACCACGCCGCGAGCAGCGGCAGTGTGCCGCCCATCAGGATGGTCGGGCCGAGCAGCAACGCCGCGCTCAAAAAACCTTTCCACGCGAGCAGCAACCCGGGGTGTTCCGCAATGCCTGTTCCCACAGCGACGAAAATCCGGTCCACCCACCGGTCAAGCGACGGGAAGAAAAAAGCGTAGAGACCGATGGCGATTTCAAGATAGCCATAAACGCGCACCGGCTGCCTCAATCGATCCGCCCGGCGGCCAAAAATTTTATTGCCGAGTGCCAATCCGCCCATGAATATCGCGAGGACGACCGTTTGCGCGTAAATCGTGCTGCCAAAAATTTGCGAGAGAAATTTTGACCACACGACCTCGTACACCAGCGCCGTCGCGCCGGAACAGAAAAACAAAACCAGAACCAGCCAGCTCCAATCCTTTCGTCGCATGAGCAAATGCTAGCGGCGGGCTTGGCATGCCTACAAGCTGTAAAACGGATGGTTCCGGTGGAAAGAAAATTTCGCAAAATTCAAACTGGCGGAAGGGGTCGTTTCTGAACCCTTTTTGCCATCTGGTGATCAAGGCCATAAGGGTGGATTCGCCACCTTGCCAAAACGGTCAACGATTGGCTGAAATGCTGGCTGAATATCGTAGTGAGTCAATGCTCACCCGTGAAGCTCTGGCGGCCAAACTTGGCGTCAGTTTGGGAACGCTGAAAAATTGGGAATGCGGGCGCACAAAACCCAGCAAGATTTTTTGGAAACAAATCCGATTGTTACAGACGTGACGCTTTTGGGATTGGAAAAGAGAAGAACGGCCTCGCCGTTGCCCTTCACGCCGGCGCAATGCACTTCGGCGAATCATTTTTGGCTTATTAACCAACGGTGAAAAACAGAATGAGAAACCTCCAGGCAATTGAGACGGCGCAGACTATTTCCCAGCCTTGATCTTGGCCCATCTCGCTTTTGCCGCAACGGAGATTTTTTGTCTGGCAGCAGCACTCATCTTGCGTTTGGCTTTTAGCGCGGGCTTTGCTAAAACCTGTGTTCCCTTCACTTTTGCCCACCTCGCTTTTGCCGCAACGGAAATCTTGGCTTTGGCCGCCGCACTCATTTTCCGTCTCTTTTTTGGTGCCGCAGTAACGGCAAGCTGTGTAGGAAAACCCAATAACTGGTTAAACTCTTTTTCCAGCGATTGGATTTCCTCTTTCAATTCGGCTGCCCGGCGCAGTTGTTGCGGTGATAGATTTGTAAGCAAACTCATGACGATTAGTTATGAGTTTTAGCCAAAAAAGTCAATGACTTATCCATTGCTGCGGTTGTTATGAAGAATTGTCAGCGCCAAACCGCGAGCGAGTTGTTTGCAGCAGAAAGCGCAAAATTGCGTCTTCCTGCCGAAGACGCCAAGGTGTAATCACTACTTCAAAGAGGATTCAATGAATGCTGCAAAATCTTGATTTTGCAGTAGTTTGGTCTTGGTCCAAACTGCTTTTGGAATCGGCAATGAGAAAAACGATCTGACATCCCGGCGCAATTTATGCCGAGGGGTGGGACAATGTCCGTCCAAGTAAATAATTATTTCCAATTCCGACATTCCTCAATGAATCGAACCAGGGCATCGTTTTGGAAAACTTTCATCCTGTCCCAAACCGCTTGTGGAATCGGCAGCGAGAAAAATTGTGCAATGTCCCGGTGCAATCCTTCATATTTGACAACCAACTGGTCGCTCATCGCGTAATACACACTATTGATATGGAGGATCACCAAAGTGACAAACACCCGCTCTGCATCAGTGACCGGCTGTTTTGCCGTGTCCGCAGCGGCGTCGCGGACGCGCGCCAGTTTTGGATTGTTCAGAAATTCTTTCCAGATTTCGCAGTGGTTTGCAGTAATTGTGAGCAGATTGGCAATCCGCCGTGTCTTGGTTTCAGAGCGTAATGAAAAAGCCGTGAACCACAGACCAGCGATGATGCCGATAACACTGAAAAGATTGAACCAGTTTTGAGAAACCCATCCCCCAATTTCCATGCTGCCATTCTAGCACAAATCAAAGTCGGTCGGGAATGTGCCGCTTGGCGTTCACCAAAAGATTGCGCGAGCAGCCAGCATTCGCAATCGGTGACGTAATCGCCAGCCATCGTGATGCTGTCGCCAAGAAAGACAATGCGGTAAACGCCGCGCAGCATTGCTGCCGCCCCGGCGGCGGCGGCGGAATCCGCACCTTCCTCCGCCCCACTCACGGAAAAGCTTGCCGCCAGAAGGAGCGTTAAGGAAACGAAAAAAGTTCGCATAAGGTTGCTCTGGTATTCATAAGCGAACGCAGATTTTTATAGCCGGCCATCTTTGGAGACTGATAGTTTAGAAAGTTCATGCAGTTTTTGGGCTGAATGCGGAAACCGTAGCGCACTGGGAGTTCGCTGAAAAACCGTACGTTTGTACGGAGGAGCCAAATCTGCAAGGCTGCCACATCGATGACGCAAAACTGACGTTCGGTTCAGTCGCCGTTCGGAAGCTTGGGGAATTTCTGGTGCGGTTCCTTTTGATACCAGTAGGCCACGGAGGAGATGCTGTCGTCCTCGGGAAGGTAGCGTCCGTCGGTTTGCCAGCCTAGCGCCTGGATGGTCACTTTCAGATTCTTCTCGAACCGCACCGGGTCGGCCAGATGCCAGCGATAGAGTCCAAATCTCTGGCCGACTTCGTAAATTTTATCCGGCGGCAACACTTGGGCCAAGCCGGTATAGGGCGTCGAGAATGTCTGATACCGTTTCGTCTCAGGATTTTCGAAATTATACGAGCCGCAGAAATAGTCTTCGGTGCCGGTCCCGCAAATGGTGGGAAACTCCTGGTCGCCATCTAAGTAAAACTTAACTTCTCCTTCGCCCCACCATCCCGGGCTGTGCACTTCCCAGGCGAGGTAAGTGCCGACGTATTGGCCATGCCCCGCCACGCCGTCAAGGATGGTATAGAGCCCGTTTTGTTTGAGGGGCGCCTCGCGGCGGAATTGGGCGTGAAAATAGCCTGCGTCCTTCGGAACATCGTCCAGCGCGTAGTTGACTTGGTAATAGAGCGTCATGTCCTTGTCGTCGATGTTCTCCATCGTTATCCGGGCGGACTTGTGGAAGGGCATGGGCCAGTAACAATTGAACGCACTGCCGGGGTTCACGCAAACGGCAAGGGAATTGATCTGCGCATATTTCCCCCAGCCGCAGGCAAAGAAGTCGCCCACCGGACACTCCACCGACGGATCGCTTTCATCATCCCAGTAAAAACGAAGAATCGCGTGGCGAAAATTTCCGGTGGGCGTCATCCAGATTTGCTGGATGCAACCAGGTCCTTTGATTTCGCCTAACGTAAATGTCGTCTTTGCTTTGATTTGAACGGAGGGTGAGATCTTCCAGCCCAGACCGAGGTCGCGGGCGGCATATCTGCCGGTACCGTTGGTCGCCATGCCGGCCTTGCCCTTTTCGCCGGTGAAATTTTCCGGGCTGATGGAACGCGTCTTGGCACCGGTGACCAGGTAGAGATTGGCCATGTTCAGGCCGAGTCCGGTGGCATCGGCGGCGGAAGCCGCCAAGGCTAGGGCTAGAATCGAAATAGACAGGTATGATTTCATCGTTTGGCAGTGCCTTAATTTGAAATCGTGGGGGGCTTTACTTCTTGGGGATTGGCATGAAATTGGTTCATGTAGGTATAAAACCAAGTCATTTTTCCCCTCCGAACTCCCCCGGCACCGGGATTCTGAATCCGATGGCGAATACTGGACTTCGCTGGTCGGCGTTGAGGACGGCAGCATCGGCCTCTCATACAATCCACATTTCCCTCTCCAAGTGGTCAGATTATCTCTTCTCGCAGCGGTCATTTCATTTGTTTACGACATGAGTTTCGTGTTTTGGTTGATAATTACTCAAACGTCGCAGAGGCCGACGCCTTGGCGGAGTGAGGCGATTTTGTCGGGGCGCATGGGCACGAATTCCTGGGCGACATAGCCTTTGAAGCCGGTGTCAAGAATGGCTTGCATAATCCGCGGGTAGTTCAGCTCCTGGGAGTCGTCAATCTCGCCGCGCCCGGGCACGCCGCCGGTGTGGTAGGGGTCGAAGAAGCGGTGGTTTTCGCGAATGGTGTCGCAGACATCCCCGTCCATGATTTGCATGTGAAAAATGTCATAAAGGATTTTAAACCGTTCGGAGCTGATTCGCTTGACAAGTTCGACGCCCCATGCGACGTGGTCTCCCTGGTAGTCATGGTGCGTGCGCTTGCTGTTGAGCAGCTCCAGGCAGAGAGTGATTTTACGCTTTTCGGCTAAAGGGAGGATGCGCTTGAGGCCAATGGCGCAATTTTCCAAACCCTTTTCGTCGTCCAGCTCGTCCCGGTTGCCGGAGAAGCAGATGAGACGCTCGAACGTGGCGTCGGACGTTTCGTTGATGCGCTGTTCGTAGATTTGCGCGAGCGTGTCATGGTGCTCCAGGCGGTTGAACGCCTTCGGGATGCCGCCGATGCCATCTTGCGCCGGGGCGGACACCATCGAGCAGACGAGTCCGTATTTTTTGGCGATGGGAAACTCGTCGGGGTCAAGCAAGTCAATCGCGGCAAGGCCCATTTCTCGGCCAGCGCGGCAGAGATCATCGAGTGGAATTTCTTTATAACACCAACGGCAAACAGAGTGATGAATCCGGCCTTTGAGGCGGCGAGTGCTGTCGCCGGGGTCGGCAGCCGCGAGTCGCACTCCCGTACCCACCGTCACCGCAGTGGCCAGCGCGCCGGCGGAGGCCATCATAAAGGCGGCGCGTCGTGACATGACCATTTTCATATGTGGATCGTTGGTCTCGGCGTATGCGTTATATGATCGTCAACGGCTCCGGCGATGTCAAACCAACTGTCCGCGTCGTTTACTTTGCGACAAGTCGTCAAGCGGCGGACCGACGAGCTCCACCGCAATACTTGAGTTGCAAATGCCATGACAGTCGCCATGACAGTCTTAACCGGATTAAACTCTCAACTTGCACTGAAGGAAGCAATTACAATTGCCGCCTGCACATGTCTCCTCTTTAATGGACATGACATGGGATTCACTCGTAGGTATTTTCCTTGAACAAGCATGACCATCACACCTATGGATAAGGCTCTGGGCGTCCCCGTGACGATACAAAAACAATACCTTCCCGACAGTGTCGACTATAGCAACGCACCCCGTAACATCACTATATGATGCGATTTTTCACGTTTTTGATTCTTGCCGGCGGATTGGCCTTAAATGCGGCGGGCGCTTCGGTGCGGTTGGACCAGTTGGATTTGAACACGGGGGAACAGGACGAGGGCGAGCCGGGTTGCAATCGCTCGTACGCTTGGAAGCCGATAACGATTGGGACGAATCACTATGAGCACGGCTTTGGGACGCACGCCAATAGCACGTTGCTGGTGGATTTGAAGCGGCATTCGACGCGGTTCACGGCAAGCGTGGGCGTGGATGGCGAGGTGCCGAAAGGCAGCGGGAGCGTGGAGTTTTTTGTGATCGGCGATGGCAAGACTTTGTGGCAGAGCGGCGTCATGCGGGGGAAGGATCCGGCGAAAGAGGTCAGCGTTGACTTGACAGGGGTGCAGAGGCTGACGTTGCACGTGGGCGATGCGGGCGACGGCCATCATTACGATTATGCCGATTGGGCGGAAGCAGCGATTGAGTGCTCCAGTGGAAAGCCACAAACGACGACAGGCGCGCCGCCCGAAGAGGCGGTGATTTTGACACCGCCGTCGCCGGCGACGCCGCGGATCAACGGCCCGTCGGTCTTCGGCGTTCGGCCGGGTCATCCGGTTTTGTATCACGTGCCGGTGACGGGCGAGCGGCCCATTGCGGTGTCGGTGGAGGGATTGCCGGAAGGATTGAAATTCGATCCCGCGCGACAGGAGTTGACTGGAACTTTCAGTGAACCCGGATCTCATGTGGTGACGTTGCGAGCGAAGAACAGCCGCGGTCGGGCGGAGAAGAAATTCAAAATCGTGGTGGGCGACACGCTGACATTGACGCCGCCGCTGGGTTGGAACAGTTGGAATTGTTTCGCTGAGAAGGTCGATGCGGCGAAGATTCGCATGGCGACGGACGCCATGGTGAGCAGCGGATTGATCGAGCACGGCTGGGCTTATATAAATATTGATGACACGTGGCAAGCCGGCCGCGACCCCGCAGGCAACATCCAATCCAACGCCAAGTTTTCAGACATGAAGGAACTGGCCGATTATGTGCATGGCAAAGGCTTGAAGGTCGGGCTTTACTCGTCACCTGGGCCGAAGACGTGCGGGGGATACGAGGGGAGTTGGCAGCACGAGGAGCAGGACGCCCGGCAGTATGCGGCGTGGGGTTTTGATTATTTTAAGTATGACTGGTGCACCTATGGCGAGGTAGTTGACAATTCGCTCTCCACACTGGAGCAGTTCAAGAAGCCGTATGAAGTGATGAGCGCGGCGTTGTGGTCGCAAAACCGGGACATCGTCTTCAGCATGTGCCAATACGGGATGGGCGACGTGTGGAAATGGGGCGCAAGCGTGGGCGGCAATTGCTGGCGCACCACGGGCGACATTCGCGATGCATGGAGCAGCATATCAAAGAATGGATTCACCTCGGTCGGGCACGAGAGATACGCCGGGCCGGGGCATTGGAATGATCCGGACATGCTGGTGATTGGCAACTTGGGATGGGGCAACGTGCGGCCGTGCGATTTGACACCGAGCGAACAATACACGCACATCAGTTTGTGGTGTTTGTTGGATTCGCCGCTGTTGATTGGTTGCGATATGTCGCATTTGGACGACTTCACCAAGGGCCTGCTGTCGAACGACGAAGTTCTGGAGGTCAACCAGGACGAGTTGGGGCGTCAGGCAGCGCGCGTGGCGAAGTCGGGCGAGCTTGAGGTTTGGGCCAAGGAAATGGCGGATGGCTCCAAGGCGGTGGGGTTGTTCAATCGCGGCGCCGAACCGGCGAAGGTGGAAGTGAAGTGGTCGGATTTAGGTTTGACGGGCAGGCATCGGGTGCGGGATTTGTGGCGGCAAAAAGATTTGGGAGAGTTTGAAGGATCGTTCAACGGGACCGTGTCGCGCCACGGCGTCTTGCTCATACGGGTTTGGTGAACTTTCTCATCCCGACTTGGCGGTGTCAGCGTATGGCGCAGTATTTGCGCGAGTTGGTTGATGGCTACGCGTATCTCGGCGGAAAAATCCTGGTCCTGGGCTCGCCGCATCAAAGATGATACTTAAACGACATAACATGACCTGGCGGCGGATCACAATTTTAGTCTTGGTGATTTTGTCCGGTGTGCTGCCCTCCAACGCGAGAGAGGATTCTTTCTCGATAGGCGACAAAGATTTTATCCTGAGCGGCCAGCCGTTTCAAATTCGTTGCGGTGAAATGCACTTTGCCCGCATTCCACGCGAGTATTGGGCGCATCGTTTGCGCATGGCGCACGCGATGGGACTTAACACTGTTTGCGCCTATTTATTCTGGAATCTGCACGAACCCGAAGTCGGGAAATTTAACTTTTCCGGGAACGCTGACGCCGCCGAGTTTTGCCGGCTTGCCCAGACTGAGGGACTCAAGGTCATTCTTCGCCCGGGTCCTTATTCCTGTGCGGAATGGGACTTTGGTGGCCTCCCATACTGGCTGCTAAAAATTCCCGACATCAAAATTCGGACACGGGATCCGCGCTACCTTGCTGCCTGCAAACAGTACATCTTGGAGGTTGGGAAACAACTCGCACCGCTGCAAATCACGCGCGGCGGCCCGATCATCATGGTGCAGGTCGAAAATGAATACGGTTCCTATGGCAAAGATAAACAATATATCGGCGTCATCCGCGACGATTTGAAAGCGGCAGGCTTTGACGTTCCATTCTTCACCTGCGATGGCCCCTCAGACCTCAAAAGCGCCTTGCGCGACGATATTTTTTGCGCGGTCAATTTCGGCGGCGACCCGGAGAAAAATCTCCAAACCCTGCGCGATGTCCGCGCCAAGGGCCCGCTCATGATCAGTGAATTTTACCCCGGTTGGTTTGATAGCTGGGGTAAGTCGCACCATACCGGCGAGACGGCGAGTTTAGTCAAGGACCTTGGCTGGATGTTGGAGCACAATGTCTCCTTCAGCCTCTACATGGCTCACGGCGGCACGTCGTTTGGTTTCAACGCTGGCGCGAACAGCCCGCCGTTCTCGCCGCAGGTCACGAGCTACGACTACGACGCGCCGATTAGCGAAGCCGGTTGGGACACTCCAAAATTTTATGCCTTGCGCGAACTGTTTTTGAAACATCTGGCGCCCGGTGAAAGATTGCCGGACGCGCCCGCACGCAACCCGGTCATCCGCATCAGTCCGATCCAATTCAAAAAATGCGCGCCGCTGTTTGCCAATCTGCCTGCGCCGAAAAATGATTTGCGTCCGCAGCCCATGGAAATGTATGACCAGCCGCACGGCGCGATTCTTTACCGCACGCAATTGCCCGCTGGCAATGCCTCCGAACTGCGAATCACGCAGCCTCACGATTACTGCCTGATTTTCCTCGATGGCAAAAAAATCGCGACTTTTGACCGCCGCTTAGATCAAGACACTATTCAACTTCCCGCACGCACTGCGCCTGCGACTTTGGATTTGCTTGTGGATACTTTCGGCCACATCAATTATGGCCGGGACATTTGCGACCCCAAAGGCATCACGCGAAAAGTTGAATTGAAAACCGGCGTCGTCACCAAGGAAATAACCGGTTGGCAGATTTTCAATTTGCCATTTGACGATGCGGAAATCGCCACGCTGAAATTCAAGAATGGCAAAACAGATTTGCCCGCGTTTTATCGCGGCTCGTTTCATCTCGCGCAAACCGGCGACGCTTTTCTGGACTTAAGTTCGTGGGGTAAGGGCATCCTTTGGGTCAATGGTCATAACCTGGGTCGCTTTTGGAACATTGGCCCGCAGCAAACGCTTTATTGTCCCGCGCCATGGCTGAAAACCGGACGCAATGAAATCGTTGTTTTTGAGTTAAACGGGGCGCAGCAACAACTTGTTGTTGGATTGGCGGAACCCATTCTTAATCAAGTCAACGAGCAAGGTGCGAGAAAATCTCGAGTGCGCATTCAGTGAGCTGCACCCGCTCCACTTTTCAACCGCCGTTCACAATATTGTTTGAACAAAAAACGATCAATCACATGAACCAAATCCATTCGTCTGTTTGTCATAAGAATAGGGCGAACGGAGGAAACCGGCTCAGAGGCCGAGCAACAGACGTAGTTGGTTGAGTTGGGAGTAATCGGGTATGATGTAGTCCGCTCCGGCCCGGATGAGCCGGGTGCGTTTGGTCAGATCGAGGCCGTAGCGGCAGAGTTCGTTGCTCGCGATGCCGAGGCACAGCGCGCAGCGCTTGCGACCCTCGCGGATCTCCACGGGACCGTCGCCGACGACCAACAACTTTGTGCCATAGAGACCTCCACCCTGAATGATGCGCTCTAGCACGACACGCTTGGCATCGACTCTGAGGTCGCCGACGGCACCGTGGATGCGGCCTTCGAACAGATGCGCGTAGCCCATGACGTCGGCCTCGTCCCTAACGTCGGCCTCGTCGGTGCCACTGACCAGATAAAGTTTCACCCCGGAGGTGTGAAGCGAGTCGAGGAAGGCGCGGGCACCCTTCATCTCGAAATCCTGCGGCGACAGTTCGCCGCGCTCGATCTTCCGCGCTCGGGCGTGAACCAGCTCGACGAGTTCCTGATTGTAGAGCGTCTTGTAACCGTGCTCGTCGAGAATCTTGGCCTCGGGAATGTAGCCGTATTCGCGCACAAGCGCGACGAGGCCCTTCATCTGCTCAAGGGTCTGGATGCCGGTGGTGCGATCGATGAAGGTGCGCACATCGGCCTCGATGTGATGAAACATGTCGAGCGGCACGGTTGTCAGGCGATCACCCAAGATTGCGCGAAGCATCATCGGCTCCATAATCTTTTCCCAACCTTGGCGCAGTGTGGATAGCGTGCCGTCGTGGTCGAAAATCGCATGCTGGATGTCAAGCGCCGATGGTGGTTCCGCGATGACTTCGATCTCGCTGCCCTTGAAAAAGCGCGCGCGATGCGGCGATTCCGCCAGCTCAGGACGGTAAGCAAAATCCGCATCCGACGCGATGCCGAGAATTTCTGCCGGGCTGGCCGTGCCGGTTTGGAACAGCTTCTGTGCAGTCACCGCCGCCGCCATGTTTGCGACGAACGCCGCTGCATTGAGGTTCTTACCGGTGGAAACCATGGCCGCGAGTGCCGAGACGAACGTGTCCCCCGCGCCAACCGGATCCGTTTTTCCCATCAACAGTATGCCGAAAACCTGCAACATCACCTCACCATCGCACACCACGCAGCCGCGTTCGCCGCGCGTGACGACTAGCGGAGATTTCCACCGCGCATGAAGCTCGCCGACCGCCTGCTCCAGCAAATCGAGCGGAACGGCCTCGTCCGCATTAGCCGGATGACCACACGCACGTATCACTTCCCTGTCGTTAAGCTTGTGAATCGCCGGGGCGTAGGCTTCGTGATACTTGCGGGAATCGACGATGAAACAGACGTCCGTGCTCTCCTGGATGACGCGGCCCAGCCGCTCCCGGAACGACGGAGAATCGTGAATGCTGCCGATCACCTGGTGATTAATCAACACCACTGACACCTCGGACAGAACCTGGTCGAGGCGCGAGAAAAAGAGGGCCTCCGTTCCCGGCGAGAGCCGATTGAAATTGCCATGGTCGAGCCGGCTCTGTTCGTGTGCTTCAACGTACGGTTTGACATAGGAGTGGGTTGCCCAGTTTTCGGGTTGAACGATCAGACCTTTGGTGTCGATTTCCGGGCGCTGCAATAGCCTGCTCAACTCGCGGCCAAAGGGATCGTCGCCAAGGACGCCGATGGGGAAGACGCGACGCACGCCCAATGCGAGGAGGTTTATCACGACGTTGCCGGCCCCGCCGGGCGAATAGCGCTGGCTGCGTACCGGTTCGGTCGGCAAACCGGTCTCGACGGAAATCTCGGAGGCAGACCGGTCGATGGGCCAATAGACATCAAGGCAGAAGTCGCCGAGCACGGCAATGGTTGCAAGGCAAAGATCATCGAGCGTGGCCGCGATTTCCCAAGGTGTTAGTGGATTGAATGGCTGGAGCGGTTTCATTCAAGGTCAAAAGCTAAACCTGCTCAAAATGTAAAGCCTTACATTATAATTGCAAGCGCTTCTTGCCAGAAGTTACGGAGGTTACCCGGGAAGACTCGATCGCGGCACGAAAACCGCATCAAACCGACGCGACTGCCGCCGGCGGCCGAGCGCCAAGTCCACCGCGCACTCCACCATTTCATCGAGCGGCTGCCGGTAGGTGCTGAGCGGCGGCTCGGACATGGCCGCCAATGGCGAATCGTCGACGCCGACAACCTTCACGTTTTTTGGAACGGTGAGCCGCGCTTTTTTGCACACTTCAAGCGCGAGCAACGCCGCGCTGTCATCGACCCCGATGATCCCCGTCCCCTCTCCCCGCGCCAGGCAATCGAGCAGCGCCCCTTCATCCAGCGGCCAGCCGGCGACGACTGTCACGCGATTGCCGAACTGCTTCGGCGCTCGGCTTTCAAACGCCCGCCGGCGTTCTTCGTGATCCGGTTCCCCCGCGCGCCCGCCAACAAGAACGACGCTACGCGCGCCCGCGGCGTTGAGCCGACGCAGGCAATCCTCGATCCAGTTTTGTTGATTGAGTTTAACGCATTTCCACCCCGCTCCGGTGAGTGCATCTCCCATGAGGCAAACGACCGGCTTGTGCGATGCGATGAGAGGTTTAGTCAGCGGATCATTACGGCGCGGATAAAGCAGAATCCAAGCGTCGCAGCGAGATCGGCGCAACGTGCGATGCGCGTGATCCAGCGTCGCGATCTGGTCGCGATGGATTGGGCAAATCAAGAGGTCAAGATCGTTTTTTACCAGTTGATCTGTCAACAGCGCCAGGATGCGATGCGCAAAGACGGCCTGCGAGCCTTCCGCCTCGAGCGGCCAGATCAGGCCCAGAACCTCGTGACGTCCACGCACCAATGCACGCCCGCTTGGATCGGGATAATAACCAAACTTCGCGGCTAGCGAGAGAACCCGCTCGCGCGTTTTCTCCTTGAGTTTTTCTGGTTCATGAAACGCTCGCGAAACCGTCGCTGAGGAAACTCCCGCTTCCTGCGCAAATTTCTGTATGTTCATCCTGCTGCTAATAATCAACCGCCCTTGGCATGAGTCAAGCCTCGCTGCGTCACCGGCCTTCGAGCGCGGCAGCAAGGGCTTAGAGGTCGCCGATGGCCTCGCCGAGTTCGGCGGGGGCGATACGACAGGCACCAAGCAGCATCGGGAAGAGCCAGGGTGACGAGGCGGCGCGTTTCCGTTGGGGGTGTGGTTGTGAACTGCGCTCGGGTGTGGACATGGCCGACAGTATCACCGAGCACAATGCTGTCGAGGTCGGTGCCGAGTAGGAGAGAATCTGTCATGCCCTCTCAATAACCGATTACACCGGTCTGATCAGGCCAGAATCCTTCCGTGAACGCGAGACCTCCTCATCCTTCCGACCAAGAGACGTCTGTCCCAAACGTCTACTGAAGAACGTGTACGGGCACATTTATTGTTGGGTTGAAGATTCAAAAATTGCGTAAGAAACAGGAGGCATTGTAATTTGAGATCCATCAATGCTTGCGCCATTTGTCAAGATTGGCTGTGCTCCGCGCAACGCTTTCACTGTGCAGGTTTGCGGAGCGTCGGTTGGGTTGACAGCGATGATGAAATTGCGAACGCCGCCGGTGCGGCGGTAGATAAAGGGAAATTTATTTTTCTCGGCGTAGAGTGGTTGAAATCCACCAAGGTTGTCGAGCGACGGATTTGCGTGTCGCAACGCTATCAAGCGGCGTACAAAATTCAACAGAGAGTCAGGTTCCCCTTCTTGCGTCGCAACATTGGGCCGTTGTGGATCAGGGTCGAGCGGCAAGTAAAAGTTTGTGATCGGCGCAGTGGAGAAACCGGCTCCCGGCGAAGAGTCCCATTGCATTGGCGTCCGGCAACCTCCCCGCCACATAGCCCCCTCCTTTTTGGGCCAGTCAGGAAAATAGCGCATCCCGATCTCATCACCATAATAAAGGAACGGCACGCCCGGCATGGTGAACAACATGGTGTAGATGACTTTGAGATCGTTTTCATCGCGACCGCGAAAGTGCGGCCGACTAAAATCATGGTTGCCGGTGGGTAAGGCGATGTAACCAAGGTGACGCGTGGCCTGGTAAAGCCGCAGGTAACCGGCTAAAAACGCCGTGATGTCGCCGCGTCCGTCTCGTGCGAAGAACGGTGTTGGGTCGGTGTCATGGCCGAGCCATGGATCAAGCAGGTGTTGGTAGGGTGTTTCATTAAAATGAATGAGAAAATCAATATCGAAACCTGCCGGGATCGCCTCCGCCGGATTCGACCATTCAGAAATCAAAACCGCTTCCGGATAGTTCTTGTTCAGCCAGCCCCGATAGTCGTTCCAAAGTTCACGCAAAGCGGCGCCACCATCTCGATCCGAGTTCTTGATGAGTGAGGAAGCCATGTCCACGCGAAATCCATCGCAGCCCAAGTCGAGCCAGTATTTCATCACGTCGCGCATTGCTTCGCGCACAGCTAGGCTGTTTGGATCGTTGGGACCTCGCTCCCACGCTTTTGATGGATCGGAATTAGCCGAGCCATAATAAAGCGCGGGTTGGAACTCAAAAAAATTCTTGATGAAATGTTCTGATCTGCCGCCTTTGTGGGCAACCGAACCTTTTTCGGATGCCGGCACCCAGAGATAAAACCCGCTGTAAGCGTTGGATGCGGCCTTCGCCGACTCAATGAACCAACGGTGTTCCACAGAAGTATGGCCTGCAACCAGGTCGAAAATTACGTGCAAACCACGTTGGTGGGCTTCCGAAAACAGCCGCTTGGCATCTTCGTTTGTGCCATAACGCGGAGCAATCTTCTTGTAATCGCGCACGTCGTACCCTGCGTCGCCAAACGGCGAGTCGAACACGGGATTGAGCCAAATCGCCGTGCAACCAATTGATTTAATATAATCTAGTTTGGCAATAATACCGGGGAGATCACCAATCCCATCTCCATCGGTGTCGTAAAAACTTTGCGGGTAAACCTGATAAATCACCGCATCACGCAACCACGCTGGTGACTGCCGGTCCAACACCCCGGCCTTGCCATGGAGATTTGGGGTAATCCAAATCAATAATACAAGTGAATATAAGTAAACAAACCGTTTTTCAAAAGGAGTCATCATTCTCTGAATTTACGAACGAATTGCGGCATCCGAGTCCGCTCGCGCTTTGCATTTGGCACCGCCAATACGAACCTTGCCGTTTTATTTTAAAGACTGGAACCATGCCAAAGTATAACCGCCGCGAGTAACCGGTGTCATGTCTCCTCTTTAGTGGACATGACAAGCAATTCGTACTGGGTGCTTAATGCAACCGAACTCTCTGGCTTTGACTTTCGCTGGCTGGGTGGCCTTGCCGCCGGTTGAATAAATAACCCCAGTATGTGGGACTAAAACGAACGATATAATCAGCAAAATGATACCAGAAGCGATTTGCGTTAACCTTTTTTGAATTATGCGAACTTTTTCGGCTTTAATTGTTGTCTTTCTTGCTGCTTTAGCCGCCGGCGCGTCCGAGCCGTTGGCGCTCTGGCCCAAAGGCGCGCCTGGGGAAAAAGGCGACTTCGGCGTGGAGCAGGATATGACCAAGCCAAGCGATGGCCTCTATGGCGGTAAGCGGGTCGTGCGCATCGGCAACGTCAGCACTCCCACGATCACTCTTTACCGGCCTCCGCAAGACAAGGATACCGGGGCGGCGGTGGTGGTCTGTCCGGGAGGGGGCTACGAAATTCTGGCTATGGATCTAGAGGGAACCGAGGTGTGCCAGTGGCTCAATTCAGTCGGGGTTACTGCTGTGCTGCTCAAATACCGTGTGCCGGTCCGCAAAGGGTTGGAGCGATACACCGCACCGTTGCAAGACGCGCAACGAGCGCTGGGCTTGGTGCGGTTCCACGCCGCCGAATGGAAGCTTGATCCCAAGCGTATCGGCATCATGGGTTTTTCAGCCGGTGGTCATCTATCTGCGGCTGCCAGCACGCGTTTTGAGAAGCGTACTTATGAGGCCGTGGACGAGTCGGATCAGGTCAGTTGCCGGCCAGATTTTGCGATGCTTATTTATCCGGCGTATTTAATTCGTCAGGAAGGATCGGACCTAGGACCAGACCTAGCACCGGAACTGACGGTGACTTCCAACACGCCGCCCACATTTCTTGTCCAGACCGAAGATGACCAACTTCACGTGGAGAATGCTCTTTTCTACTATCTGGCGCTTAAGAATGCGAATGTTCCGGCAGAGTTGCACTTGTTCGCCAAAGGCGGGCATGCGTATGCATTACGCAAGTCGGACAAAGCCGTGATGTCGTGGCCCAAACGAGCCGAGGAATGGATGCGCGGACTGGGTGTTTTGGAAGGCAAAAAACCGTAACTGATTTCGGCATTTTAATTGGAGGGCTGCCGTTTTGGTGGCAGGACAAATTGTCAAGTGCTCTGAAACGCAGCACTCAGCGTCTTTGCGCCTCCGTGGTTTGAGTCCTTTGCCCGCCGGAGGCTTTCAATTTGCTGGCCAGGTCCGATCGCGGGGCGTTGTCCGGTGCCACGGTTGTTTCTTTCAGGCTGAAAGTGCCGTTGAGATGGATGTCGCGTGAGAAGCCGCCGACCAGGATTTTGTAGTCACCCTTTGCTGCAACCCAGCCTTTTCGGTCCGGGTCATTATAGGAGAATGCCTGCCGGTCGAGGACGACGGATATCGTCTGTTTTTCACCCGGTTGAAGGAAAACCTTCTTGAAGCCTTTTAATTCCTTCAACGGGCGGAACACACCGGGATGGATGGGTTGCACATAGATTTCGGCGACCTCAGCGCCGGCGCGCTCACCGGTATTAGCCAGTTCAAATTGAACAGTCAATTTCGGCTCGTTTGAATCATTGTCGCGTGTCAGCTTCAATTGAGAGTATTTGAACCGCGTATAGGAAAGCCCATAACCGAAGGGAAAGAGCGGATTGATTTCTTTCGTGTCGAACCAACGGTACCCCACGAGCAGCCCTTCCTTGTAGGTCACTGTGCCGTTCGTGCCCGGGTAGGCGTCCAATGCGTGGGCCGGCGAATCCGCCAACTGCTTCGGGAAGGTGCAGGGCAGTTTGCCCGAGGGATTTGTATCGCCGAACAGGACGTGTGCCAGGGCATTACCACCCTCCAAACCGGGATACCACGCGTAAAGGAGGGCCGGCACTTTTGAGAGCCACGAACCCATTTCCACCGCCCCGCCCCCCATGAGCACGACGACGGTCTTGGGATTTGCCTTCACGAGTTGCCGGATCAAATCGTCCTGTCCCGCCGGCAATTTGAGGTCTTTCCGGTCGCCCCCTTCGGTGTCGTAGTCTTCTTGATGGTTCAAGCCACCGATGTAGACGACCACATCGGCCACCTTGGCGGCGGCCACCGCTTCGGCAACCAGATTGGAGCTGTCCAGGACAGGCGCGGTTGCTTCGGTCCCCAGCTTGGAGTTCGCCTGGACCGAGCCGCCCGGCGCATTGTAGCCCTGAGCATAAACGAGCTTCACGTCGCTGCCGAGGCGGTTGCTGATTCCCTCCAAGGCAGTGATTTCGTAGGGCGGCTTGATCATCGCCGAACCGCCTCCGTGGGAAAATTGGGCGATAGCATTGGCCCCGATGATCGCGATGGTTTTGATCCGGGCCGGGTTGAGGGGCAGCAGTTTTTGATTCTTGAGCAGTACGAACGATTCCTCGGCAATTTTGCGCGAAATATCCTGGTGTTCCCTGGTGCTTAGCGGTCCTTCCGGTGCGGTATTGGTGGCCGCCGGCGTCGCTGGATCCTGGATCAAGTTCAGTTTGAACATCACATACAGGTGCCGCCGCACCTTGTCATCCAAGACCGAAACGGGGAACTGGCCGCACTTCAAACCTTTGAGAAACGGATTGGCCAGATAATTACTTTCGTAAGGCGGACGCGTACCCATTTCAATGTCCATGCCATTCATCACGGCCAGGTCGGTATGATGCACGCCGCCCCAGTCGGAAACGACGATGCCCTTGAAGCCCCAATCGCCCTTGAGAATTTCATTCAGCAGATGTTCATTTTCACAGCAATGCTGGCCGTTGATCTGGTTGTAGGCACCCATGACGGTCAGCACCCCCGCTTCCTGCACTGCGGCCCGGAAGGCCGGCAGATAAATTTCCCGCAAGGTCCGCTCGTCAATGATTTCGTTGATCGAGTCCCGCTGATGTTCCTGGCTGTTGGCGGCAAAATGCTTGGCGCAGGAGGAGACACCTTGCGCCTGTTCACCCTGGATATAATGGACGGCCATGCGCGAGGTCAGGAAAGGGTCCTCACCCATGTATTCAAAATTTCGGCCGCACAGCGGGGTGCGCTGGATGTTCAAACTCGGCCCCAGCATGATGTTTTTGCCACGCTGCTTTGCCTCCTGGCCAATCACGGCGCCGTAGGCGGTGGCCAGCTCGGGATTCCAGGTCGCTGCCAGACCGAGTGTGCCGGGCATCGCCGTCGCAAAATCGTCCCCATGATTGAGGATACGAAAACGTTCGCCGACCTCCTCGCGCACGCCCAGCGGGCCGTCATCCATCCACAATTCCGGGATGCCAAGCCGCGGCACGCCGGCGGTTGTAAAATTTGAATTGGCATGAACCAGCGAGACCTTCTCCTCCCGGGTCAGCCGCGCGAGCAAATCTTCGGCGCGTGCCTCCACCGGCTGATCGTTGTCGAGATAAACAGGACGATCCTGTGCGTGCGCAATGGCACAACTGGCCGTCAGGGTGGCCAGTAGGAAAAGCGTCTGGAGCCGCCTCGTGATTGGAGAATTGAGCTTCATAATCTTCCAGCTAATTGGACAATGCTTTTGATCAAGGCCGACGGTTGCTGATTATGGAATCTTTCAATTGAGAACCTGGACCGGGACGTCGAACTCTGGGGGGCGTCACATTTTTCCAAGTCAGCCTGGAGGACAGATGGGAGGCGAAACTGCGCCGGGACGCGCAGACGATACTTCAGGATAGTGCTCACGGGCTCCATCTTTGGATTCATGTCCAGGGCATCCCTTTGAGCAGTACGCCACTGGCCACACTTTGTATCCAGATAAAGACAGCAGCAGTAATGGTCCCGGCCGATGCCGATGGATTTCGAACAGATTTCGACCGGCAGATAGTCCCGGATTGCCTTCACCAGGACTGGGAGTTCTTCAGTTTTGTACAACTGGTCTCCGAGGTGGCCATCACCGGATTCTCCAGAAAAGTGTGAGTTCATGTTTTGCATCTTAAATACCGTCCTCCCTGGACACCTAATTGCTCAGATGAGTCAACACCCAAGGAGCATGACGGCCCAGCGCGCCACGGTCGGGGGAAGCACGCGTTTTACCTCAAGAGCCATCCGCATACAATCCGATTTCCGCGATGGCTGGACACTGCGCGCATTTGAGCACGCGCAATCGGACTTTCTCAGTCGTGACCGGCGCCCCGCGCACCAGACACTGTTTCCCAATGCTTGTCCCGGCCGCAAACTCAACCCATTGGCCGTCCCTCCATTGATCCAGGGCGAAGGATTCGATGCGCTGGCCGAGCGGCAAGTATTCGCGCAGGCTCACGATGTTGAACGTCGTTGGCCGGGCCAGCGTGATGACAAGTTGGGCGTTGGTCACGCCATCGTCGGTCGCCCAGTAGGTGTCGTCCCATCCATCCAGGACGCGTTGCGCCGCGAAGCCGGAGTCATTTCCCCGGACGTTGGAGGCCTCGGCTCTGGCGTCCCGGGCGAGGTTCCGAGCGAAAGTGGTTTCCAGCGCATCGTGGAATTCCCGCAGGGAACGCGCGTCCCCGTCGGCAATCTGTCCCCGGCGGTCCGGCGGGACATTCAACACCAGCCCTGCGCCTCGTCCGACGGAAGCGAAATAAATGTCAAGCAGTTGCGAGGGCGATTTAACTTTGGCGTCTTCGCTGGCATGATAAAACCAACCGGGACGAATCGAAACATCGCACTCCGCGGGCACCCAGTCTGAACCAGAGCGGTCGCCGTGGTTCAAGAGGTTTTCGTCCGCCAGGCCCGGTGCAAAATCCCGCAGATTCAGTGTGGCCCAACACGTCGAGCCGGCGTGGCCATCTTCATTCCCAACCCACCGAATGTCCGGACCACCGTCGCTGAAGATGCACGCGCGCGGCTGCAGTTGCCGCACCAACTTCACGGTATTCGGCCAGTCGTAATACGTGGCGCGGTCAATCGTCCGCTTCTCCCTTGCGCCGCCATAGTAGCCGTCGCCGCCGTTGGCGCCGTCGAACCAAACTTCAAAGATGGGCCCGTAATGCGTGAGCAACTCGCGCAATTGGTTGCGGAAATAGGTGATGTATTCCGGGCGGCCATAGTCAGCCCGGCTCCGGTCCCACGGCGAGAGATAAATCCCAAACTGAAGGCCGTGGCGGCGGCACGCATCGGAGATTTCCCTGACCACGTCGCCCTTGCCGTCTTTCCACGGGCTATTCTTGACAGAGTGTTCGGTATAGCGCGACGGCCACAGGCAGAAGCCATCGTGATGTTTGCAGGTAAGAATTAAGCCGCGCATCCCGCCTTCCGCCGCCACTCGCGCGATTTGGTCGGCGTCGAAATCCGTGGGATTGAAGTTGGTTTCGCTTTCGTCGCCGTAACCCCATTCCTTGCCGGTGAAGGTGTTCATATTGAAGTGCAAGAAACCGCACACCCCCAAGTCCTGCCATTGCATCTGGCGCAAACTGGGCGTCGGCGGGCGCGGTGCCGGTGGCGCGACAGACCCGGTTGCATCGGCCGCCAAGCCGGCGGAGATCATGAGGAAAAAAGTCGCTGCGGCGATATGTGCTTTCATAATCAATGAGCAGATTCAAGTGGCGGCCAGCAGGCCGTTGCGGACTGGTGGCAGTCAACTTGGCGCCAGAGCAAAGGCGATGCGGTGGCTGTGGAATTGACGATCAGCGCAGTCATGCAATTTCTCTCGCGGGGATATTCGATGCGCAGCACACTTGTAATGAATATCTTATGACTCACTGGCGGCGTTTTGCAGACACTAACCTGCCCCTTTAGGAGGGCAAGTCGCATATCCAAAACTTCATCGCGGCCGCCAGCCTTGGCGCACTTCTTCAGTGGCCCGGATTGCGTTTTGATCATCCTTTTGTGCGGCGGCGAGCATCTGGTCGGTCACTGCGGTGATTGTTCCAACGACAGCGGTGAACTGTGGGGGCGTCAGTTTGCCTTGCGTCTGCAAGCCTCTCCGGCAAGTGAGAATCGCCGTCGCGTAGTCATGCGACGCAGCCGCTGACATTGCTTTTCCCCAATCGGCTTTGATTTCTGGACTCGCTGCCTCGAAGACTTTGGTGTCGCTGGCAACCTTGGCAACGGCTTGCTTGCCACATCCCATGATCGCAAGACACATCGTCAACAGAATGGCGATTGCAATCCGTGAAAATAATTTACCCGCCGGCTTGGAGGTCATTTTGTCTTTAAGATTATTCTTTATTAATGTCCGGTGCTTCCGCGGGGATTCCACCAAAGATAAGTCCTGCCGCCCGGCCCAGGCCCCGAGCCAACTAGAGAGTTTGCATCCTGATCGAATACCGTCACCATGAGAAATAGCGCGTGTCCATCCAGGGCCAGAGCATTGCCACCTTTTTTGCTGTGCAACCGCCCAATTCCCTCGCCAGAGCTTGTTCCACTGGCAGTGGGGCCAGGGACATTAGCTCCGTCATTGAAGACATAGCCGCCTGGATCTCTCGGACCGAGCTTGTTCTCATCCGGTTCCCAGATCAGATAACACAAAGGCGACCAAACCTGTGTGGTCTTTGCACTGATGTGATCGTCGAAACTGCACGCCGAGCCGTCCATAACATAGCTGGAAAGCTTGTTGTTTCGTCCAAACTTCGTGGTGAAGCTCGGGCTTTGGATGTCCACCGGGCAATAGTAGGAGTTCGGGTTGGACATGTATTGATACCAAAGTCCGGTTGCGTGGGCGGCAGCGGAATTGGTATGCCATCGCGGATCGTCGTAAGGGTTCGGGACTAGTGAATAGGTGACCGTGTAAAGCCAGCCCGGCACTGCTATCCCGTTTATTGTGCCGCCCTGGTCATAGTTCGCGAAAGCCAACATATCGTCATTATCGCTGGTGTACATGTTATTGGCCAAACCCATTTGTTTCAGGTTGTTCAAGCAGGTTATCCGCATGGCGTTTGCTTTGGCGGCGGCCAGCGCCGGCAATATCAAGGCGGCGAGTATCGCGATGATGGCGATGACCACCAGCAGTTCGATCAATGTAAATCCGGCTGCGTTTTCCACAGACTGGTCGTCGGAACGGGCAACCACGTGCTTTCTCATAATTATAATTTGCAAGTATTTGACAGTCAGATTTTCACGAGTGGTCGAAACAATGTGCCACGCCGGACCTCTAGTGTCATGTCGCCTAAACAGGAGACAAGGATCGATTTTTCTGTAATGCCCAATGGCGCGTGAGCAGTTTGTCGGACTTAGGCCATTGATGAATTATCAGTGTTGTAAATCAAAATCAACAACCTACATCGTAAGTCCGGCCAGACTGCTCGCCGGGGCACGCCACTTTCCAGTGTGTTCGGGAAACACGCAGTCTTGCCGCAGACACGAAAGGAAACGAACCGGCATTCCAAATCATCATGCGGGAAACACGCGGGGACGAGGTCCTTGCCGGCGTCTCCGAAAGGCCATGAAGTCATGGTAATAGGATGGCGTTGCTCGAGATCACGCTTCCGGCTGAGTTGCTGACGCTGACGCTGAACTGCGAGCCGTTGTCGCCCATAACCACGGGGGGAGCGGTATAGCTGGCACGGTTCGCCCCGCTGATCGCCACGTTGTTCTTGCGCCATTGGTAGAATGGCGCCGGCGTGCCGGTGGCCAGCACAAAGAAGGTCGGCGCGCCGTTCGTCAAAACGGACTGGCTCTGCGGTTGGGTCGTGATCACCGGCAGCGCCGTCCCCGTCGTGAGCGTATTTGAGGTGATAATCGTGTTGTCACCGGCGCCGGTGGAGTTGCTCATGAACGCGAGCACCGAGTTGTCATAGGTGTTGCCGTTGACCAACTGCCCGTAGTCGCATTTGGTCAGGGTGATTCCTGTTTTGAGATTCGACAAGAGGTTGCCCTCGACAAGGGTTTCGGTGGCATCGCCCGTGCCGGTGCCGTCCGACCCGGTGGAAAAGGGATAGGAGCTGACATAGATGCCGCTGTAAGGGGGCGCTTCCGTTCCGGAACCTGCAGCGATGGTCTTGTTGCCAAACACATTGTTGTCGGTGATCTCCGTGGCATAGACTTCCACATCATAGAACTTGTGGCTGTCGAAGCGCCCGGTGTAAGTCCCGATGCCGCCCTGGTTCGACCGTCTCGATATTCCGATAACGGTGTTTCGCGTCATGCGCACGAAGAAATCGGGACAATCCTGTGCGTATGTCGTAGTGTCTGGAGGCCCGGCCCGGGCGGACCAAACGAAAATGCCGTTGCAGTCAATGGTGGTGTTGTCCGCCACCAAAGCGTCGTATTGATTTCCGAAGGGCCAGATGCCCTTCGCACAGTTGACCAAAGTATTGTTATACACCGTGAAGTTCCTCAAGGGCGCGAGCAGCGTGAATTTGCTGGTCGTGTCGGGAATGACATCGAAGGGCTTGTCGAGCGTGACGACCTTGGTGCTCGTATTGAGCGAAGTGACTCTTCTCAACTGCCCCAATCCGCGCCCAAGGGTAATCATGATCGAGAGGTCGCCGTACTCAACCACGGGATTGACCAGGGTGATGACGGATGCCACGGTCAGGGTGTTTGAGGTGGCGCCGCTCACGGCGCCATAGTTGAACGTTCCGCCCGGCATCTCGGTGGCAATGCCCTCCCCGTCATTTTGAACATTCGAGGCGTCGCCGGCGCCTTCGACATAGTTGTTAGCCATATAGGCGTCCGATCGCGCAAAGTATCCGTGGGTGTCCTGGTTATACTCGGGATGAATCTTGATGTAGTTGTTCTCGTAGAACAGATAGGTCCCGGTGTCATGAACATAACCCGTAGTGTACTCAAACCAGTTGTTCTTCAGAATACAATACTGGTTCAAGAACGTGAGCATATTACACGCATACCATCCCTTGAAATGATTGTCCTTCATCAACACCCGTTCCTTCCCGATCCATAGGGCCCCAATCCCCCGGCGCCCATGGGGGCCGCTTGAATCGCCGACATTGCAGGGATAATTTAAATTGACGCTGGCAACGAAGATTCGATTTGCCATGCGGAGCGACTCGTCTGCGCTGCTGATCGTGGTATCTCCCAAGTTCATGAAGACATCGGGCCTCGAGCTGACGGTGTAGGGATTGGAGAGCAGAATGCTCAAGCGGGCAATCCCTTGCAGTTGGGCAATCCCCCCGCGTGAATTGGCTCCCTTGGACTGGATGAAGGAGAAGCCGCCCGTGCCATTATAGTAAATCTTCGTATTGTATTGGTCCTGCCCCTCCAGAACGACGCCCGCGCCAAGGTTAATATAGCTGATATAATAACTTCCGGTGGGGAAATAAACCACCCCGCCACCGCTGTTCTCGGCCGCGTTGACCGCGTTTTGCACGGCCACGGTGTCGTCGCCCAAATCGTTGGGATTGGCCCCGTAATTGGTGACGTTGAACACATTGGTCCACTTGAAGTCCTTGGCCCAACTCACCCCCAGCCCCAGCGGATCGGAACCCGCCGGCGGAGCCGCCAGGAGGGTCAGTGTC
>Ga0208355_1000009_pt1 | contig 140562 bp, 119 predicted proteins | sample NGESurdeep072012_6_FD_184458 | JGI IMG/M metagenome (GOLD analysis project Ga0208355, IMG submission 184458) | Arctic peat soil microbial communities from Barrow, Alaska - NGEE Surface sample 210-3 deep-072012 (SPAdes) | ecosystem: Environmental > Terrestrial > Soil > Wetlands > Peat ... | reverse complement strand
ATGTGGAAGGCGACCCGCTGACTGCGGTTCTCGTGGGCAACGTCACTCATGGCACTTTGGCGCTCAACCCCAACGGCGGTTTCACTTACCTCTCGGCCACCAACTACAACGGCAGCGACTCTTTCACCTATCGCGCCAACGACGGCACCATCAACGGCAATCTCGCCACGGTCACCATCAACATTACCCCCGTGAACGACCCGCCCATCGCCGTCAACGACACCACCAACACGCTCGAAGACGTGAGCGTGACGATCAATGTGCTGGCCAACGATTGGGACGTAGAAGGCACCTCCCTGACCATCATAAGCACTTCCACCACTAACGGCACCGCCGTCATTAGCGGCACCAACGTCGTCTTCACACCCTCCACCAACTTCAACGGCACCGTCGTCTTCAGCTACACAATTTCGGACGGCACCAATTCCGCCACCGCCAACGTGACGGTCACCGTTACCGCCGTTAATGACCCGCCCGTGGCCAACAACGACAGTTACACCACGCCGGAAGATGTGCAGTTGACGATTCCAGTCGCCGGCGTTCTTGCCAATGACACGGATGAAGAGGGCGACCCAATGATCGCCCGGCTCCTGAGCAGCGTGACCCATGGGACTTTGAACCTCAGTACCAACGGGTCGTTCACCTATACACCCAACACTAACTACAACGGCAGCGACAGCTTCACCTACCGCGCAGAAAGCCTGGCCACTCTTCTGCAACAAAACACCAACACCTCCGGCGGAAGCACCGTAAATGTCCACCTCGGACAAAAGGGCGCACAATCATTCCTTAATGGAATCGCCGGCGGACCGAGCTACACGATCAGCAGGGTTATCCTTAAACTCTCCAGGTCCTCAACGGTTCCGAACACAAACCTGAACTTCAACATTGGAACCGGAAAAAATTCGGGCACAATTGCGGGAAGCAGCGTGTCCATTGCTCCTTCGAGTATCACCAACTCCACTGCTGGCGTTTCGTTTCAAACCTACGAAATCGCTTTCGGGACGCCGGTGGGGCCGCTGACGGCAGGAACGACCTATTACCTGAACCTGGATTGTGAAGCCAGCAACGGCCGGAGGATTTATCTGCCGCTCGGCCAAAACAACGGTTACGCGAACGGGACGTATTACACCGGCGGCGGTAACGCCGGAGACTCCACATGGTTCCAGATCTTCGAAACTCTCATCTCCAGTCCAGCCACTGTTACCATCAACGTCGTCAACACGAATGCCCCCTTAAGTTTCGATTCTGGAGCGATGACTTCCACTGGGTTCGAACTCAAGTTGTCCGGGCCGCCAGCTTCCACTTACGTCATTGAGGCTTCCACCAACTTGACGGATTGGACCGCCATTTCCACCAACTCCGGACTTACCGGCAGCGTGGTGTTTAGCGACACCGAAGCCGCAAACTTCAGTCAGCGGTTTTATCGGGCCCTAGCGCGTTAAGCTCCAATACCTTGTTAAACAAGCGCCGGCTGTCAGGTGAAACACTCGCTGCGGACCTGAAACCTGACCCTCTCACCCCCGCACCCTGCCTGTCAGGGACGCGGATGAAATTTCCGATGCACTTCCCGCAGCCGGTTTCCCGTGACGTGGGTGTAAATCTCCGTGGTGCTGATGCTCGCGTGGCCGAGCAATTCCTGGATCACGCGCAAATCCGCGCCGTGCTCCAGCAGATGCGTCGCGAAGCTGTGCCGCAGCATATGCGGCGTGATGTTGCGCTCAATACCGGCACGTTTCACGCGATTCTTGATGTGCAACCAAAGTGTGACCGCCGCGAACGGCGTGCCGCGCTTCGTCAAAAAAACATTCGCCGGCGAACGGGGTGTCACAAGTTTCGGACGACCGCTCTCAATGTAACGGTTCAACGCTGCAACGGCTATTTTCCCGACCGGTACGACGCGCTCTTTGTTGCCTTTGCCGATGACATTGATAAAGCCGGCATCAAGGTGAAGCTGCTCCAGTCGCAAATTTTTCAATTCGGCGAGCCGCAGACCGGAGGCGTAGCCGAGTTCGAGCACGGCCTGATCGCACAAATTTTCGGGCGTTTCGGGTTTTTCCGGTTCGAGCAATTTTTTAATTTCGTCGTTCGTCAGCGCCTTCGGCAAACGTTTCCAGCGGCGCGGCAAAGAAAGATTCTCCGCGACATTGGCTGGCAACAACTTTTCATTTTCCGCAAAGCGATAAAACGCCCGCAGGGCGGCGATTTCGAGATAAACACTCTCGCTGCTGAGACGCTTGATGGACTCCTTCGGCTCATCGGCCAGGGGACGGGCGCGTTCGTGTTGCAGGAACGCCATCAAATGCCGCAGCTCGACCGATTTCCAATCCGTCAGGTTCTGTTTGGCCGCCCAAGTGGTGAATTTGTTCAGCAACGCGGCGTAGGTTTTCTGGGTGTGCTCCGCCTGTCCGCGCTCATGGCGCAGGTATTGCAGAAAGTCTTCAACGAGGGTTTGCATCTGACGTATCAGTCAGGCGACAAAGGAAGAATGCGGGTGCGAAAGCGTTCGGTCTCAATGGTGATGAGTGCGCCTTCGCCGGACAGACCTTCCAGACGAGCGTGATGTTCTTTCAACGCCTGGAGCGCAAGGCTGCCGAGCGCGGATGGCCGGATGTCCTGGGCGCGAAATTGAATGACACTTGGATGTGTGGCGCGGGAGAAGGCAAGCAGTTTTCCAAAATCCAGATCGTTGGTGAGAACGACGAAACCGTGTCCATGTGCCCAGGCCATGATATCGGTGTCGGACGCATTGGGCGGGCCGCGGTCGAGCCAAGCGAGACATTCGTGACCGTTGCGGCGAAGAAACTCCGCCCATTCCAGCGGCAGGCAGGCGTCCAGCAGGAGCTTCATGCGGAGACCGGCGAAAGTGGCAGCTCGTATTCCCGCGTTTTCCACGCGGCGTAAGCAAGGCAGGCATCAATGTCCGCCGCTTCGAGAAAAGGATATGATTTGAGGATTTCCTCGCGGGTCGCGCCGGCAGACAACAGGCCGAGAACCGAGGAAACGGTCACGCGCAGCCCGCGAAGACAGGGAGATCCGGTCATGACCGCCGGGTTGACGGTGATGCGTTTCAATAGTTCGTTCATAAGGAAACACTACACGCGGATTTGAGTTTTTGCACGAAAGATTTCTGCTTCGCCGGAAAGTGGCACTAATTCTTTGCCAAGTCGCCGAATTGTTTGTTTCCAATTTTCTTTTGGCGCTTCCTTTGGGAATAATTTTTTAAGAAAGTCGAACATTCTGTAGGGTGTCCTCTCAAAGCTTCTTTCCCGTCAGCCGCTCGTAAGCTTCCAGATAGGTCGCGCTGGTCTTGGCGACGACTTCCGGCGGCAGCACCGGGCCGGGCGGGGTCTTGTTCCAGTCGAGCGTTTCGAGGTAGTCACGGACGAATTGTTTGTCGAAGCTCGGCTGGCCGCGCCCGGGTTGATACCGGTCGGCGGGCCAGAAGCGCGAGGAATCCGGCGTGAGCACCTCGTCAATCAGAATCAATTTGCCGTTGTCCAAACCGAACTCAAACTTCGTGTCGGCGATGATGATGCCGCGCTGGCGAGCGTAATCGCGCGCCGAATTGTATATTCTCAGGCTCGCCGCGCGCGCCTGCCCGGCGATGTCGTCGCCGACAATTTTTGCCGCTTCCGCGAATGAAATATTTTCGTCGTGGCCGGTTTCAGCTTTCGTGGCCGGCGTAAAAATCGGTTCGGGCAGCTCGGAAGATTCCTTCAGGCCGGGCGGCAGCTTGATGCCGCAGACGGTCTGCGATTTCTGGTATTCCTTCCAGCCTGAACCGGCGAGGTAGCCGCGCACGACACATTCGATGGCGAGCGGTTTCGCCTTTTTTACGATCATGCTGCGCCGCGCGAGCTGGCTGGCAAATGGCTGAAGATTTTCCGGCAACGGATCATTCGCGCGGGAGAGCAGGTGGTTCGGCTGGAACGATTCAGTCTGCGCGAACCAAAAATACGAAATCTGCGTGAGCACCTCGCCTTTGCGCGGGATGCCGTTGGGCATGATCACGTCAAAGGCCGAAAGGCGGTCGGTGGCGACAAACAGCAAGCGGTCGCCGAGGTCAAAAACTTCGCGCACCTTGCCGCTCTTGAGCTTTTTGACACCCGGTAAATCGAGTTGCAGGACCGTTTCGTTGTTTGAATTCGCCATGGCGCGAATTATTAAGTCCAAAACCCAAAGTTCAAGGCACAAAGTTGTTTCTATTCAAAGGCCGAATGAAGAAGGAAGAATGCAAAAACCCGACCGTTCAAAGATCGGGTGTGCGCAAATAATTTCTTCATTCTTCATTCAGCCTTCTGCATTTCTTCATGCCACCGCTTGCGGCAGGTGTTTGACCGACAACGGAATGCTCGCCTGCGATTTGTCATCGATCCGGACATCCACGGAATACAACCCCGCCTCGGCGAATTTCAATTGCTGGATGTTCACGATGAAATTGCGCGTGGCGAAATGCACGTCGTCCGGCAGCGCGACCACCACCGGGATTTCGATGGGCGGCATGATGGCGTGGCCGTCGGCGTTGATGAAGTTCAACTTGAGCTTGCGCGTGCCCTCGTCGCCGGCGTTGAACGTGACCCGCAACGCGACGGCGCATTGCGGATGCACGGCGGGCAATTGCGGCGCGTAAATCGTGTCGAACGCGCCGAGGAGATTGAGCTTGCCGTGGTCCTCGGTCGCGGCGTCGCAGAGAATGGCCACCTGAATGTTCATGCCGGAATAAAGACACGAATCTCACGAATTGGCACGAAATTCTTTTCAATCCGAAAACCGAAGTTGGCTGGAGTGGTCGTAGCGGTGACGCCGCGTCACCGAAGGGTGGATGCGTCGCCCTCGGCGCATTTTTCCCGGCCGCCAGAGGCGGGCGGTTGCCCAACCGGCGACGAGGCGTCGCCTTTACCTTCTGCGACGGGGGCGTCGCAGCCACAGGCAAGCCAATTTCGGTTTTCGGATTTAACTCACTGACCGCGCTTCAAGAAACGTTTTCAATTCCGCCGCCGCCTTGCCGCCGAAACCGGGCACGGCGGTGATTTGCTCCAGCGTCGCCGTTTTCAACCGCTGCACCGAACCGAATTTTTTTAGCAACGCCTGCTTGCGCCGTTCGCCGATGCCGGGAAATTCGTCGAGCACGCTCTCCGAAATCCGCTTGATGCGAAGCTGCGCGTTGTAGGAATTCGCCACGCGATGACATTCGTCGCGAATTCGCTGGAGCAATTTCACCGCCGGATGATTCAGTCCCAGCCGCAGCGGTTTGCTATTGCCTGGCACATAAATCTCCTCGAATTCCTTCGCCAGCCCGATGATTGGGATTTTTTCGAGGCCGAGTTTCTTCAATTCCCCGCACGCGGCATTGAGCTGTCCCTTGCCACCGTCAATGAGGATGAGGTTGGGCAATGTAGCGCAGGCGTCCCGCCTGCTTCTTTCCGCTGCGACAAGTCCGGGATTGCCCCCTCGATCAGGCAGGCGGGACGCCTGCGCTACGTTACCTTCACGCAACAACCGCGAATATCGCCGCTTCACGACCTCCGCCATGCTCGCGAAGTCATCCTGCCCCTCGACGGTTTTGATTTTGAACCGGCGGTAATTCGCACGGTCAGGCCGGCCATTTTTGAAACTCACAAGCGACGCAACGGCGAATGTGCCGCTGATGTTCGAAATGTCGAAGCCTTCAATGCGCCGCGGTGGTTCGCGCAGGCCAAGAGCCTTCGCCAGTTCCTTAAGATCGCGCTGCGGGTCCATCGCCAGCGGCAACGTGTAAGGCACCCGCTCAAACTTTCGTTCCTTCTTCGTCGTTTCTTTCAAGTCGCGGATAAGATCGCGCAGGCCGGCGGCCTTCTCGTAATCCTGCGCGGTGGCGGCCTTGCGCATTTCGACTTCGAGTTGTTCCTTCATTTCGTGGCACTGGCCTTCGATGAAATCGCACGCGACGCGGACCTGTTCCAAATACTGTTCGCGCGTCACATTGCCAATGCACGGCGCGGTGCAGTATTTGAGGTGTGCGTAGAGGCAATGCTTGTAGTCGGCCTTGCCCGGCGTGAACCCGCGGCAGCCGCGCAGATTGAACTGCCGCCGCACCAGCGCGACGGTGTTGCGCAACGCGCCCGAATTCGAGAACGGCCCGAAGTAACGCGCGCCGTCGTCCTTCTTGAGCCGGGTGAAGGTGAAGTTGGGGATCGGGTCGTTCAAATTCACTTTGAGCATCAGGAAGCGTTTGTCGTCGCGGAAGCTGATGTTGTAGCGCGGGTGAAATTCCTTGATGAGTTTGCCCTCGAGCAGGAACGCCTCCGGTTCGCTGCGGACGACGTGCATGTCAAAATCGTGGATGGCCTCGACGAGCGCGTTGAATTTCAAGTCCCAGCCCAGGCGGCGTGACGGATGAAAATACTGGCTCACGCGCTTGCGCAGGTCGCGCGCCTTGCCGACGTAAATGACCGTCCCGAACCGGTCGCGCATGAGATACACGCCCGGCTTGTGTGGCAAGACGCCCAGTTTTTTGCGGATGGCTTCAGTCGCAGGCACGCGAAGAATTTCAACGCAAAGGCGCAAAGGCGCAAAGAGATTTTAAGGTAAAATTCATTCTTGCGCGCCGAATCAAATCGGCGTATTAAGCGGGCAAAACCAAAAAAGGAAATCTATGTCAGAAAATCAAATGCCTCCGTCCCAGACACCTCCACCCACCCAACCCGTACCCACTCCCGGCTCCAACGAAAGCCAGGCGCGCATGTGGAACATGCTGTGCCACCTGGGCGGTCTGGTGCCATGCATTCCGTGCGTTTGCACACTGCTGATCTGGCAGATCAAGAAGAACGAATTCCCCTCCGTGAACGTCCACGGCAAGACCGCGTTGAATTTTCAAATTACGGCGATCATTGTGTGGGTCGCCGGCATGATTGCGTCCGTTGTGTTGTCGTTCATCCACCTCGGCTTGCTCATGTCCTTGCTGTTTCCATTGATTGGCCTTGCCTATCTGGTCCTCGTCATCATCGCGGGCATCAAGGCCAACAACGGCGAGGATTACAAATACCCGTTCAGCTTTAACCTCATCAAGTAGGAGCCGAGGCAGTCACGGGCCGGATTTTATTCGGACTTCGGCCTGCCCTCCGTAGCCTCTGGGCGAAGGATGGGACTTCCGACTTCGGACTTCTTCACCATGTGCCGGTGGACGAAGAAATAATACAGTCCGCCGAGCACGAGCACCGCACCGCCGAGCCAGAGGGTGATGCGATGATACTCGCCTTTCATCAATTGGTCGTCCTGCCCCATCTTCACGCCCAGCCAGCACAACACTGAACACCAGATGCCCGAGCCGAGCAGCGTGAACAGGGAAAACTTCAGGTAATCCATCCGCACAATGCCCGCCGGAATGCCGATGAGATGCCGCACCACCGGCAGCAGGCGCGAAATGAAAATGCCCATCGCGCCGTAATGCGCCGACCAGTGTTCTGCGCCTTCCACTTTTTGTGCTGAAATGAAAAAGTATTTACCGAAGCGCAGCACGAGCGGTCGGCCGGCAATCCGCGCCGTCCAATACATCAACGTTGCGCCGAACCACGACCCGATGGTGCCCGCCAGCACGATGCCCCACAGGCTCAACGGGATTTGTCCGGTGTGCGCCCAATGGGCCGCCGGCGGAATCACGATTTCGCTGGGCAAGGGGAACAGCGAACTTTCCACCGCCATCATCAGCGCGATGGCGGGATAACCGCCCGTTTGCAACGCGTGATTATACCAATCGCTCAGGCTCTGGATGATTTGATGCATGGCGCGTGGTTATAGCGGAAAATGACGGGGAGGCAATCCGCGAATTGCGCGAAGGAACATGAATTTAATTCCCGGATTTCCGGCGGTTGTAATAAGCTTGAATTTCTTCAGGCGTCGCGGGCTGCGGCCAAACCCAGTCGTAAATCCTGTCGCGAGCCATCAGCCAACTTTGCGAATAGGAGTAATAGGGGGCCGACCCCGGATTGCCGCCATCGTCTTTGCCGTCCCCACCGATGGAATAAAGCAAGAAGGTTCCGTCGGCATTTCGCCGGTAACGCAGCGGTTGACCGTCCACGACATCGAGAGGAACTGCGGAAATAAACTCTGGCACAAGTGAGTTCAAATCCGGCGGATATTTTCCGTATTTGAGCTGATACCGTTTCAAAGCAATGGCTGCCACAACCTGTTGCCGGGCAACTTCGTTGACTTCGGCGCGTTGGAATTGGTAAGCCGCATTATGTGCGTATCCCGCAAAGAAATAGTGCAGTTCGGGAGCAAAAAAATTCAACAGCCAGAAATTCTTCTGACCTTCAGTATGCCACTCCGCCATCCTTTTCCATTCTTCCTGGAACGGAGGAAGTGAACGATTTGTTTGCGCGAGGCGAACAGCGCTGAGAACTGTTTGGTAATTTTTCAAAGCCAGGAGTTCGTCGGCATAAGACCACGAGAATCGCCACAATCCACTTTCAACTCTCAGAATTGTTCCCCGCCAAGCGGCTTGTGGAAGTTCAAACCATGCGGAAGAAGGTTCGTCGCTTCCATTAACGAATGCCCGTTTGAGTCCAGCTCGAAATTTGGAACTGGAACTTCGCCAATCCACAAGAACCCCGTCATTTGCCGCGCGCTCCATTTCAACCGCACGTTCCAAAGTTTGGACAGATTCCAAACTGCTCCAGTCGCGTTGCAGCATGGCAAGCTGTTCCCCGGTCACCCCCGGCGATTGCAAAAACTCCCAAGTTGCCCCAACACTCCGACTGATAATTCCAGAACGAACTTGTTCCGAAGACAGACACGGTTCACGTTCAAGACCTTTTGTCAGCGCCAGCATGGCGCGAATTTTTAAAAGCGCAGCAGCGGTGTCGCCGCGGTGTAAATCACAAACTGATGCCCCGGACAAAAGGAGTGAGGCGTCCCTCATTCCAATGAGCTCGCGCGATTCCAGCAGGAAGCCTTGTTTGAAATCGAAACGAAAATCGAAAGCGGGGCGGTCAATGATCTGTTGGAGCAAATTCAGCGTGTCACGACGTTGACCAACCGCCGCGTCTGCCTCCGCCCAAGCGTTGGTTGTCCGAAGATCGATTCGGGGCTGCATCGCGCGAGCAAATGCCTTGGCCGGGCCAATGAATTGCATTGGCAACGGCAGATTTAGTTTTGAGAAAGCGTTGAAGTCCCAATTACTTCCCTGCCAGGAAAAGAACGCCTTGCGGAAAGTGTCCGCGCTGTTTTGTTCCGGCGGAATTGGTGGAGGCACCAATTCTTCAACCGTCAGTTTTTCACCGGCGGCGCGAAGTTGTCTTTTGTAAGACTCAACGGCCCATTTCCAGCGAAAGTGCATTTCATAAGCTGCAATGCAGGAGACGACCAAAAGGATGCCAAGAACAATGATTAAGATTTCCCGGCGGCGGTTCATGCTTTAGGATTTCATTATCCGCTTTTACGCCGATTCCCGTGAAACTAAAGCGGAAAATTCGCGTCCCTCCGCACAATTTGCAGATCAGGCTTTCAGGAAAAACCGCCGTTGCTTTTCGCTGATGGGCATTTCGAGTTTTTCCATCACGGCCAGCATGTCCTCCCAGACCTTGCGTTTCTCGCTCATGGCTTGGTTGCGCAACAAATACGCCGGATGATACGTCGGCATCAGCGGTGTGCCGCGATAGGTTTTCCAGGTGCCGCGCAGCTTGGTGATGCCAAGGGTCTTGCCGAGCAAGCCGTCCACCGCCGTCGCGCCCAGCGCGACAATGACCCGGGGCCGGATCAAATCAATCTGCTCGTGCAGATACGGAATGCACGCGGCCATTTCGTCGGAGGTCGGTTTGCGGTTGCCGGCAGACTGACCGGGCGTGTCGGGCCGGCATTTCAAAATGTTCGCGATGTAAACATCCGCGCGGCTCAAGCCCGTCGCCTGGATGATTTTCGTAAGCAACTGGCCGGCCTTGCCGACGAATGGTTCGCCCTGTTCGTCTTCATCCGCGCCCGGCGCTTCGCCCACGAACATGAGTTGCGCGTCAATGCTGCCGACGCCGAACGCGACGTTTTTGCGCGACGACGCCAGATGCGCGCATTTCACACACGCCAGCGCGCGCTCGCGCAACGCGGCGAAGGCCACCGCTTTTGCCTGCGGATCCAGCGGCGCGGAGGCGGGCAAATTGTCCGCAGCCGACGACGTAAGGAGGCTCTGTTGTATCGCTGGTTGATTCCCGGTCGCAGACATCGGAAAAGTTTGAGCCTCCTCATGTCGGCTGCTACGAAGTTCCTGTGACGGCACAGCAGGCCGTGGCGCGGGTTGTGCCAGGGCGCGGAGGGTTTCGGGTGCGATGGCAACATGGCGCACACCGCGCGATTTCAAGTCTTCCAAATGTTGAATCGTCGCGTCGAGCAGTTGATTATAGGCCGAACACATGGCGTTATCGTAGCGGCTGGGACGGGAAGCGCAAAAATTATTTGTTCACCATGCGAAACTCTTTGATTTTGGCGCATCCGGCAGGACTCGAACCTGCAACCTTCTGATCCGAAGTCAGAAGCTCTATCCAATTGAGCTGCGGATGCGCGCGCGGGAGCGCCTTGACCCGGACCCCGGCGAGAATTCCACCTTCATCGGATTTCGGCGCGGCAAGAGAAGTCCGCAAATATCACATCCCCGATTTTTCCAATTGGAAGAACCACGACGCGTTTGAACGCGCCTTCGCCCGTCTGGAAAAAAATTTACGGACCAGCCTTCGCTAAAAGCTACGGCCCGGCAAGCGAGCATCAAAAGGCAAGGTTGCCTCGCCGAGGCGACCGTTCGGACACGCGGGCCGCGCGTCCCCACCTCGAATTTGCGGCGAAGGTGAAGCTGTGATTTTCAGCCCGGCGGTTTGGTGCCGGCGTCCGGCTTGCGATGGTAGATCAGAAAAATCTGGTCGAACTGAACATAAGGCCTTCCTGGCAGCCAGCGGATGGCGTTGATTTTGTCACTCGCGTCAAACACCTGAACTTGTTCATAGAATTTCCGCAGTCCATCGGTGTCCACATAGGTCCCGTTTTGGGCTTCCGCCGGTCGCAGCACCAACCAGTCCGGTTTGAGTTCGAGATAGACCTGATTTTGTCTGGCCGGGCCAAGCCGTTTGCGGGTCTCGACCATTTCCTTGGAAGCGAGGCCGGGATAATCGAGCATCTTCAGCCCTGAATAATAGCCGATGTAACCGAGCGGTTCCAGCATCACGGTTTCGTGCGGTGTTTGCGCGTGGTCACGCAGCCAAAGGCCGATGGGGCGGCGCAGGCCGTTTTCGATGAGGGACTGCTGAACCTGGAGTTGCCGGGCGACACAAACCGTGACCGCCAGCTGGCCGGCCGCCAGGCCGACAGCGGAAAAGCGCAAAATTTTCGGGAGATGCGCAAACCATCCGCGGTCCCAGCCGAGTTGCGGGAACTTCATGGCCAGACAAAGCGCCTGGTCGAACAGCAGGCCGATGGTCAGGTAGCCCAGCACAGCTACGGTCGGCAAATACCAAGGGGGAAAGTATTTCAAGACGTCAGACAGATAAAAATTTCCAAGCAAATATGCCAACGAGAACAATCGTGCTTGTGGGCGCAACACAGGAATCAGCCAGGCGAGGGCGGCCACCACTCCCAACTCATAGGATACACGAACAAAAGTATCAGACCATCCGCCATGATCTGCAAAGCCAGGCAAAAACGTAAATTGAATGCTCGAATCAGTTGAGGTCAGCATTCTAAGGGGGAACGTCAACAAGTCGGTCAAGAGATACACCGAGGCTATCGGAGGCTGGTTTGCCCCCTTGGCAATGATAGTGTGCGGTATGGGCGATCCATAATACGACCAGGCCCATAAAAACCACGGCAGATACAAAATGGCGCAGACCAATCCGGCGCGGAAGAGAAGCTTTCCCCATCCCTTCCCGGAACGGTCGGCCGTCTTGCCGGAAAGGAACAGCAGCGTTCCCACGCCCAGTATGGCGATATAGACGCAACTGTCCGGGCGCGCCCACATCAAGCCCGCCCAGCCGACGCCGATGCGAAGCATCTGACGCGACCCAGTCACCACCAAGCCGTGAATCGCCAGCGCCAGAAAGAAAACCAGCAGACCGGTCTCCATGCCGTTGATGCTGAAATCCACGATCTTGGCATCCAGACCAATCAGCGCCACCGTCAGCCAGCAGGAAACCCGCCGCAGTTGCAAAGTTTGCAGAACCCGGAAAAGCAGGACCACCCCTGCAGCCAGCGCCCCGAGGCTCACCAGCCGAAACAGCCACAGAACCAGATTATCCGATTGATTGCCTGTCAGCCAGGAAAACGCCGCCGGCAGGAGAACCCCCAGCGGCGAAGTGAACGAGTGCAGCCGTTCGCCGGGAGTAAAAACGAGGCCGTGGCCGGTCGCCAGATTTCGACTGGCGCGAAACGTGATCCAATAATCCTCCCACGCGTGTTGAGTGCAGGCCGCAAACACCAGACCAATCAGCAGCACAAGTCCCGCGACCTTTACCTCGGGTCTCATGGCCGCCATTTTCATGCCGCAGGAAAATAACTTTCCCGGCGGTGCAATGCAAGGTTTGCACTTCCCGAATTTTCCCGTTTAATCCCTGCACATGAATCGCCTATTGGCCATCGCCACGAATCTTTTCCCGATTTGGGTTTTGGCCGGCGGCGCGCTGGCGTTGGTTCATCCCAACTGGTTCACCTGGTTTAGTGGCAATTTCATCACGTGGGGGCTCGCGGTCATCATGCTCGGCATGGGCATCACGTTGAGCGTGGACGATTTCAAGGCGGTGCTGAAGATGCCGCGCGCAGTCGGCATCGGCTTCGTTGCGCATTACGCCATCATGCCTTTCCTCGGCTGGAGCATCGCGCACCTGCTTCGGCTCGAAACGCCCTTCACCGTCGGCTTGATCCTCGTGTCGTGCTGTCCCTCCGGCACGGCGTCGAACGTGGTCAACTACCTCGCGCGCTCGAATGTCGCGTTGTCGGTGCTGATGACGATGTGCTCAACGCTCGGTGCGATTGTCATGACGCCGCTGCTGACAAAATGGCTGGCGGGCAAGTACGTGCCGGTGGACGCGTTGGGACTGTTCTTGAGCACGGTGAAAATTGTGCTCGCGCCGGTGATCATCGGCGTGGCGTTGAACCGCTACCTGCCGAGGTTCGTAAAATTCATCCTGCCGGTGTCGCCGCTGATTTCGGTGCTGACCATCACGCTCATTTGCGCCAGCATCATCGGCGGCAGCGCGGAGGATTTCAAACGGTCAGGTTCGATTCTGTTGCTGGCGGTATTTTTGTTGCATTCCGGCGGGTTTTTACTCGGTTACTTTTTCAGCCGCCTGTTGCGCTGCGACGAATTGACCAGCCGCACGATTTCCGTGGAGGTGGGCATGCAAAACTCCGGACTCGGCGCGGCGCTGGCGAAGGAACATTTTGCCTCAATGCCGTTGACCGCCCTGCCGTGCGCAATCTCGGCGACGTTTCATTCGGTCATCGGCAGCATTCTCGCAGGCATCTGGCGGCTGCGGCCGGTGAGACCAAAGCAACACTCTCCGGCTTGTGAAGGCGGCGCAACCCCGCTAGTTTAAGCGTGTGATTTACGACGCGTCATTGGACGGGTTGCTGCAAAAGGTCTGGGACGGCAAGCGCATTAACCAGGCCGAGGCGTTGAGACTTTATGCTTTGCCGTTGGAGGAACTCGGCGCGCTCGCCGACCGTCGCCGGCAACTGGCCAAGGCGAAGGATTTCAACGGCCGCGGCAACGACATTGTTACTTACCTCGTTGACCGCAACGTCAATTACACCAACGTCTGCAATGTCTATTGCAAATTCTGCGCGTTTTATCGCACGGAAAAGGACGACGACGCCTACGTCATCACGTTCGACGAGATGGACAAAAAGATCGCGGAGACGGTCGCGCTGGGCGGCACGCAGATTTTAATGCAGGGCGGACATCACCCCAAACTGACGAAGCAGTGGTATCTCGATTTGCTCTTGCACATCAAAACGAAATGGCCGCAGGTGAACATCCACGGCTTCAGTCCCAGCGAGTTCATCCATTTCCGCGAAGTGTTCAACGAGCCGCTGGAAAAAATCATCGGCGATTTCATGAAGGCCGGCCTCGGCTCGATTCCCGGCGGCGGCGGGGAAATTCTCGTGGACCGCGTGCGCAAGAAAGTTTCGCCGCTCAAGGCGATGAGCGACGACTGGCTGGAAGTGATGGACGTGGCGCACCGGCTCGGATTGAATTCCAGCGCGACGATGATGTTCGGCCACGTCGAGACGATTGAAGACCGCATCGAACATCTGGAACGGTTGCGCGCGCAGCAGGATAAGTCCAATCAGCGTGCTTCCGGCATCCTGCCGGAAGTTCAAACCAAAGGCGAAGTTGGTTCTGCCGGCAAGATGCCGGCAGAACGCTACGGGAATTTCACCGCATTCATCTGCTGGACGTTTCAGGCCGAGCACACGAAGCTCAAGGCGCCGACGGTCGGCGCACACGAATATTTGCGGACGCAGGCGCTGGGCCGGATATTCCTCGATAATTTCACCAACGTCCAAAGCTCGTGGGTTACGCAGGGCCAGGAAATCGGCCAGGTGGCGCTGAAATTCGGCGCGAACGACCTCGGCAGCATCATGATTGAGGAAAACGTCGTCAGCCAGGCGGGCACGACCTTCCACATGACCGTCGCCGACATGCACCGGCTCATCCAGGACCTCGGCTACGAACCGCACCAGCGCGACAATTGGTATCGACTGGTCAATTGAAATTGATTGCAATGCGCATCCAAAAAGGTTGGGGTTTTGACGCTCATTGGAGTTGTATTTCTTGTTGTTTTTGTAGTCATTCCGCCATTTACGCGCAAATGGTACCGAAGCCATTTAAACAAATACGCTCCACCAGTGCCGACAAGCAAATGGAAGAAATTTTCATCTACAGAAGGCAAATTTTCCATTTGGTTTCCGGGCACGCCTGTGGAAACAAACCAATTCATTACGAATTCAATTATGGCCGCCGAAGAGCATCTTTTCTATGTCAACACAGACATACAAAACGCATTCTTAGTCGCTTACTGTGATAGTCTCAAATTTGAGGAATTCACGAAAAATGAAAGGGCGCAGGAGTTTTTGGGAAAAAGCGAATCAATAGTAGTGGCCGAGGCGAATGGAATCATTTTATCTGAGCAGAAAACAACATTTGGAAGTTATCCAGCCAGAGAATTTGAATATAAAGCAGGTGGGAAAGCCAATTATTCAGTAAAAGTTAAATATGTAATGATTGGGCAGCGCGTTTATTCACTTATGGCTGTTTTTATCACAGGGAATCCATATCCAGAAGACCGCACCACTTTCTTTAATTCTTTTCAATTACAAAATTGAAGAATGGCAACTGCGCTACCAGCGCGACAACTGGTACCGGCTGTTAAATTGACACATTGTTTCGGAGGGCCGAGTTACACGAGGCCGCAATTTCCATTTCCAAGGTCAGGGACTCGTGTAACTCGCCCCTCCGAGAGTATTCATTTCTTCGTCATCACGAAAACGCCGTCCCACGAGTCGCCCGGCGGATTTTCAATCAAGCTTTGGCAGCGTTTGAGATACATCGAGTTGAGATAATCATCCGGCTGCTGGCGCAAAGATTCCTGAAACGCCGCGGCGGCCTCGGCAAACGCCCGCTTTCGATACCGCCGTATTCCTTCTTCGTAACGCGCCAGCCAGACCGGCAGCGAATCTGTTTGGGCTGCCCTTTCGCCCATGACCGTGAACACATCCACGGGTTTGGTTTTGCCTTTTACCTGCACGTAATCAACCGTGCGCAAAATGTAAGTGCCGCTCACGAGCGGGGCCACGGTTTCACCCAGCAACAGGTCGAGATGATATTCCTTGGTCAAACCTTCCAGCCGCGAGGCGAGATTGACCGGGTCGCCGATGACAGTAAGCTCCATTTTTTCGGAAGAACCGAGGTTGCCAACGATTACTTCGCCGTGGTTGATGCCGATGCCGAAAGCGAGTTCGAGCATCCCGCGCGCTTTCCAGTCTTCGTTGAGCTTTTTCAAGCTGCGTTTCATCGCGAGCGCCGTGGCCACGGCATTCAAGGCGTCCGGCTGCGGCCCCTGGCTGACGATGCTGCCCCAGACGGCCATGACGGCGTCGCCGATAAATTTGTCGAGCGAGCCTTGATGCGCGAACACGTGCGCGACCATTTCCTGGAAATATTCGTTGAGCTGTTTGACCAGCGCGTGCGAGTCGGCGCTCTCAGTGAGGGTGGTGAATCCGCGCACATCCGAGAAGAGCACCGTGACCGGCTTGCGCACGCCGCCGAGCGTGTTGAAAAACGTTTGCGGATTGTCGAGCAATTCCTTGACGACATCGCGGGAGACGTAGCGTTCGAGGGTCCGGCGCACGCGGCGCTTTTCGAGGCGTTCGAGCAAGTAATCGTAGGTCAAGGCGGTGAAGCTGCTTGAAATCAGGGCCAGCGTTGGCGTTAAAACAAAAATGACCTGCGTCACGCTGTTCGCGTTGGGAAGTATTTTGAAGGCCAGCGTCCAGTAAACCGCGGTGAGCACGACCATTGCCAGAAAGCGCTTCAGAGGCTGATGAACCAGGAAGCAAAGCGCGGCCGCCACGACGCCGGCCAGCGCGATGATGCACAATTGCGCCGACAGGGATGGTTCAGTGAGAAATTCCTGATGGAGCGCGGCGTTGATGATGTTCAGGTGAATCTCCGGCCCCGTCATGGCGCGTTGCGGGTCAACGAAAGGCGTATCATGTGCGTCGTGGAAAATTTCCGCCGTCGGGCCGACGAAGACGATCTTGTCCCGGAAAAATTTTCCATCGGCATAATTGGCTGCCCAAAGTTTCGGCGAAAGAACATCGCCGATGGGGTGCGGCTTGAAGCCGTAACCCGGCGCGGCAGAGTAGCGGAATAGCCGGGATTCAAAACCGGAAGGAATGAGATCGGCCCGGCCGAGTTTGCGCAACGCTCGCGCGTCCAGCGATTCGAGAATGACTTCAGGAGGGAGGATGTCGCCAACCCTGGCGCCGGTCTGCCGGTAACTGGCCTCGCGCAGGACACCGTCGAAGTCCGGCCAGACGTTGACGTAGCCGAGCCGGTCGTCTTCCACCGGCGATTTGGTTCCCAAAGCTGTCAGCACCGAGGCATTCGGCAACTGCAACTCGCGGAAATTACCGCGTTCGGTCCCGGTGTCGCTGATGTTGTAGCCGATGACGACGCGATCTTTGTATTTTTCCAAGGCTTGCTTGAGTTCGTCGTCGCCGTCGCCCGGCGCTGCAAAGACAAGATCGAAGACAATGACCTTGGCGCCGGCATCGCCGAGCTTTTCAATGAGCTTCGCCCAAACGGCGCGCGACCACGGGAAATTCTTTTGCAGCAATGCCAGCGCCGGCTCTGCTTTCAATTCCTCCGCGCTGAACTCGGAACTGTAAACCGGCTTGTCAATCCCGATGAGCACCAGGCGTTCGTCCACGGGCGTTTTGCGGCCGAGGCGTGTTTGCCAGTCCTGCGCAAAAAGTTCCAGTTCCTGCAACGGCACGAACCCGCGCCACCACAAGACGAGGAACACCAAGGTGCAGGCCGCACAAATGGCCAGCACTGCAATCGGGCGTTTAGCTGTTGGTTTCATCGCTTCAGTTGCCGCCGCAATCGCGACGGCGGCGCAAAGGCACGCAGTATTGACATTTCACCATAAATGTTAAAAATGGCGCCTCGGTCATGGCCTTAATAGGCTAAAGCGAACATGAAAAAAAGATTTCTTCTTGCCGGATTGGTGCTCGGCGGCAGCCTGGCCGTTCAAGCAATGTCATTGACGGAAAGCACATTCACTGAGGTCATCAAGGATGTGAATGTCGTTTCGCAAGCCACCAAGGCGGCGCAACCGGCCCGGGTGAAAGACGTCGTCAAAGCGCCCGATCTCGTGCGCACCGGCCCGGATTCCCGCGCCGAGCTGACCGCGCCCGATCAAACCATCACGCGCATCGGGGCGAACGCCGTTTTTTCGTTCGAACCCGCCGGCCGGAATATTGACCTGCAGCAAGGCAGCATTCTGTTCCATTCACCGTCCGGCAAGGGCGGCGGCTCCATTCGCAGTGGCGGCGCGGCGGCGGCAGTGCTGGGCACGACGATTATCGTAACCGCCACGCCCAACGGCGGCTTCAAAATCATCGTGCTGGAAGGCAAAGGCAAAGCGACCCTGCCGAATGGCAAGACCGCGCATTTGAAAGAAGGGCAATTGGTCTTTGTGCTGCCGGGCCAGAACGTTTTTGGTCCCTTGCTCGACATCAACCTTGACAAGCTGGTGGGCGGTTCGCTGCTCGTGAACGGGTTTTCCACCCCGCTCTCTTCGCAGCCCCTCATCAACGAAGCCATTGCCCGGCAGAAGAAGAAACTGGCCAATGGCGGCGCTGAAGATACGGGCGTCACCGCGGATTCATTCGTCGGGGGCAACGGCGTGGGCAACGGTCTGGGGGCAATTGATAACAACACCTATGTCACATTTGTTCTGCCCCATTTCCCGCCAGGCTCGCCACCGCCACCACCGCCGCCACCGCCACCGCCACCGCCACCGCCGCCACCACCGCCACCGCCCACAGACGGCGGTGGCACAGTCGGCGGCATCAACACGCCGGGAAACAACAATTCGACGGTTAACTCCCTGCGATTTTTGGGATCAAGACCAACCCCCGGCACACGCTGACTTTTCCTGAATCGGATGAAAACAAAAACTTTGATTGCTTTTGGCGCCGGCCTGTTGGCTGGCGTCGGGATCGCCGGAGCGCAAACGCCCGGCGCGATGAACCAGGTTGAAAATGTTCAACTCCGGCAGCAACTCGATCAGACGGCGCAACAGAAATTTGACGCAGGCGCTTCGGTGCCCGAACTCTATCCGGGCGAGGACCAGGATGTCGGTCCGCAATCCGTGCTGCGGATTAAACCGCGCCAACCGTTGTTCGAGGCGATGGTGGACGCGCAATATTTCTACACCGACAACATGTTCCTCAACGACCAGAACAAAATTGACACCGCCGTCCTGGTGAGCACGGTGGAAATTGCGCTGACGCCGAAACCGTTTAATTTGGCCGGCGGCAAAGTCGCTCCCCGGATTGGTTACCGGCACCAGTGGTTTGATTATGGATTCGATGGGAAAACGCTTCCCCAAACGGGCACGCTGTTGAGTGATTATGATTTCAACGCGCAAATGTGTTTTGCGGATTTGCAGTGGTCGCAGGGGAACTGGATTGCGCAGGCGGGCCTGGATTACACCCGGCTGATGTCCACGTCCGATTACGATCAATTTTATCAGGAATGGCTGCCGCACTGGGGCGTGCAGCGGGTTTTTCCGTTGAACGGCAAGGCGGCGTTTTCGCTCGGTTACGAGGGCAATTACCATTTTTCCGACAGCGGCAGCGCGCCCGCTCCCTTCAACCAAAGCGATTTTGACGACCGCACCGACCAGATGTTGGTGGCAACGTATGCTCAAATGCTGGGTAAATATGCGGTCATCCAGCCCTATTATCGTTTCAAATACACGCACTTCACGCAGTACACGATGGGCAGCCGCAATGATTGCCTGAACACGTTTGGTCTCGCGCTTTACTGGATCCTTTGCCCGAACTGCAACGTCCGCGCGTTTGTCGGCTATGATATCAAGAACTCGGACAACGGTTCTGTGCCGGGATACCACCAGTTTGATGCCGGCGGCGGGGTGAACGTTTCGCTCAGGTTCTAATTGGCGGCGTCGCACGCGCCGGTTTTTCTTAAAACTCGCCGCGCGCGTTGGCGCTGCTGCCGCTTCGTTTTGGACAAGCTTCCCGGCACGAACAAAAAAACTCACAACGCGCAAAGAACCTGAAATGACTAAAGTGCTGTTGCTCGGATTGAGCCGCTGGGGCGTCAACCCTTTGTGCAATCTCAACTCGATGCCCGTCGAGCGGGATAATTTACCCAACGTACGTGCGGTTAAACCGCATCAGCGCGACAATTGGTACCGGCTGTTGAATTGAATGGAGGGCACTGCTTCGTCAGTGCCCCAAAACATGGGAGCATTTTGACTGCCTCCGGAGCGCCGGCCTCCGGCACGGCTCGTTGAGGTTTGTTTCACCATCGCGCCGTGCTGGAAGCCGGCGTTCCGGGGACGATGCGCAGATACGCCCCATTTTGGACCGCCAGCCAATTCCAGCTTGACCATTCAAAGCCATTGTGTTAAGTAAAACATATACCCGAGGCATACTTTGGCTAAAAAGCTAATGGAAACAATAGGCTCGATTCCGAAAACCGCCTGTCCGAACACGGTGGCTTGGTGTTTAAGAACTGCCTGCGTTGCGAGATTGTTGCCGCTGTTGCTGCTTTTGTCGCTGCCCGCCGTAGTGCAAGCCCAATTCACTTTCACGACCAACAACGGCGCGATCACCATCACGGGTTACACCGGTTCCGGAGGCGTGGTGGTCATACCTAGCGCGACCAATGGCTACCCAGTTACCAGCATTGGAAACTCGGCGTTCGTGAACTGCATCAACCTAACCAGCGTTACGATTCCCGACAGTGTCACCAACATCGGAAGCGTTTTCCCCCCCGGGGGTGCGTTCCATGGCTGCATTAACCTGACCAGCGTCACGATGGGCAACGGCGTCACCAGCATCGGGGGCGGTGCGTTTTCCCATTGCAGCAGCCTGACCAACATTACGATCCCCAATAGCGTCACCAGCATCGGGGGCAATGCGTTTTCCTATTGCAGCAGTCTGACCAGTGTCAGTATCCCGAACAGCGCCATCAATATTGGGCAGTATTCGTTCAATTGGTGCACCAGCCTGACCAATGTCACGATTGGCAACAGCGTCACCAGCATTGGGGACTACACGTTCTATTCCTGCACCAACCTGACAGCGATAACGGTGGATGAATCCAATTCCGTTTATAGCAGTGAGGATGGGGTCTTGTTTGACAAGAGCCAGACCACGCTCATCCAATATCCGGGGGGCAAAGCCGACAGCTACACAGTCCCCAACAGCGTTATCAGCATCGGGCACTGGGCGTTCTCTGGCTGCACCAGCCTGACCAACGTCACGATCCCAAACAGCGTCACCAGCATCAGGTACTGGGCGTTCTCTTACTGCACCAGCCTGATCAGCGTCACGATTCCCAACAGCGTCACTAACATCGAATTCGATGTATTCTCTCACTGCACCAGCCTGACCAATGTCACGATCGGCAACAGCGTCACCAGCATCGGGGACTGGGCGTTCGATTTCTGTGCCAGCCTGACGGCAATCACGGTGGATACAAACAATCCCGCCTATTCCAGTTTGGCTGGAGTTTTGTTTAACAAGAGCCAAACCACGCTCATCGCATACCCAGGAGACTATGCCGGTAGCTACACAGTCCCCAACAGTGTCACCAGCTTTGGAGTCGGTGTGTTCGCTGACTGTACCAGCCTGACCAATGTCACGATCGGCAACAGCGTCACCAACATCGGGGGCTATGCGTTTTTGCAGTGCTCAAGCCTGACCAGCGTTTATTTCCAAGGTAACGCCCCCAGCCTTGGTTCGGCTGTTTTTTACGGTGACAACAATGCGACCGTCTATTACCTGCCGGGCACCACAAACTGGGGCACGACGTTTGGCGGTCTTCCGACGGTGCTTTGGAACCCGCAGGCGCAGACCAGCGACGCGAGCTTTGGCGTGCGGACGAACCAATTTGGATTCAACATTACCGGGACAACCAACATCCCGATTGTGATCGAAGCCTGTGCGGACCTGGCCAGCCCGGTGTGGGTTCCGCTGCAAAGCTGCACTCTTTCCAACGGTTCAGTCTATTTCAGCGATCCCAAGTGGACGAATTATCCCGGCCGTTTCTACCGCCTCCGCTCGCCGTGAGGCGAGTCAGTGCCCTGAATCTTGAAATTGGGCAACGACAAAGGACTGCCTTCCAATTTTGTGGAGCATTTTTTGCGGGACGCCGTCCAATGAATCAGTTATGCCATACCACCAGACAAACAGCCTATGAAAACGCCCGCTTTCATTCTTTGCCCGGAAGAACGGGGAAATTTTTACGAGACTTTTACAGTATTATGACAACCACCGCCCGCCCCGGTGTTAGTAAAGAAGAAAGCAAAAAACCATGAAACAAATCATCTCCATCGCCAGTTTGGCCGGCTTGATGGCGCAGGCAGTCTTTGGCGCCGAGCCGGCGCTGACCATCTACAACCAGGACTTCGCCGTCGTGCGCGACACGGTCCCACTCGACCTCAAATCCGGCGTCAACAACGTGCGTTATGCCGATGCGACCGCGCGCGTCGAGCCGGACTCGGTGATTTTGCGGGACCCGGCCGGCAAACATTCGCTCCAGATCTGGGAGCAAAATTACCGCAACGACCCCGTCACCCAGGAACTGCTGCTGTCGCTATTCGAGGGCAAGACGATTGATTTTCAAAACCTCCGCCTGAAGGACAATACCCAGTCGCGGGAACTCGTTCCGGGCAAAATCATCCGCAGCGGCTACGTGCCGGGCGGCGGTTCGGAACAGCCCATCATCGAGGTGAACGGCAAACTGCAGTTCACTTTGCCTGGAACCCCGTTGTTTCCCGATCTGGGCGATGACACCGTGCTCAAGCCGACGCTGAACTGGCTGCTCCAGTCCGACAAGCCGGGCAAGTTCGACGCCGAAGTCAGCTACATCACCGGCGGGTTCACTTGGGAGGCGGATTACAATCTCGTCTCACCGGAAAAGGGCGACACGGTGGATTTGATCGGCTGGGTGACGATGAACAACCAGAGCGGCAAAACGTTCCGCGACGCCAAAATCAAATTGATGGCCGGCGATGTGAATAAAATTCAGCCACCACAACGTGAAATGTTCGAAGGAATGAGCAGAAATTCAATGGCAATGCCAGCTGCCGCTCCGCCGGTGACAGAAAAATCCTTCGACGAATTTCATCTTTATAGTCTGGCGCGGCCCACGACATTGCTTGATCGCGAGACCAAGCAGGTGGAGTTCGTCCGCGCCACGGACGTGAAAGCCCCGGTGATTTACGTTTATGACGGGGCGGAATCGGGCTACCGCTTTTACGGCGGGCTGATCCAGGATCGTGGTTACGGCACGCAGGGCAACAAGAAGGTCCGGGTGATGCGTGAATTCGTCAACGCGGAGACGAACCATCTCGGCATCGCGCTGCCCAAGGGCAAGCTGCGATTTTATCGACGTGATGCCGACGGCCAGATGGAATTTGTGGGCGAGAACATGATTGACCACACGCCGCGCAACGAGACCATCCGCGTGACCACCGGCAACGCCTTCGACCTTGTCGGCGAACGCAAGCAGACCAATTTCCGCGTGGACACCAGCGACAAGTGGCTGGACGAATCGTTCGAGATCAAGTTGCGCAACCGCAAGAAGGAGCCGGTGGAAATCCGCGTGGTCGAACATCTCTACCGCTGGAACAACTGGGACATCACGCAGAAATCCGACGATTTCAAAAAAACGGACTCACAAACGATCGAGTTCCGTGTGCCGGTCAAACCCGACGAGGAGCGCACGGTGACTTACACGGTGCATTATTCATGGTGAGCGCGGTGGCTTGCCGCTGCCGCAATTTTACCGTGAAATGAGTCTCGATATTCCCTGCTATAACAAGGCGGGGAAATTGCGCGCATATTACGACGGGAAATCGAATTTTAGCCCGTTTTTATTGGGCAAATAAGCTTTCATTCAGCGGCCGTTCCTGCGACAATTCCCTTGGTTTTTCAACGCGGCATGAGCAAGGCAAACACAACCGTCACCCTTCCCGAAGGCGTCAGTCTGCGGCGCGTCGCGGAGGTTTTGGTAGACGCGTGGGAAGCGGGGTCGCACCGGTGGACCAACACGCCGCTGCAATTGCGCGAAGGCCCCAGACCCGCGCCGCCCATGCCCGTGCCACAGGACGCCATGGAATTGTTCCGGCTGCTGCACGAGCGCCGCGTGAATTATCTGCTCGTCGGCGGCATGGCCATGCTCACCTACGTGCAGGGTCGCAACACGAAGGACGTGGACCTGCTGATGTCCGTGGCGGCGCTGGAGCAACTTCCCGAATTGACGATTGAAGACCGGAAAGACTTTTTTGCGCGCGGGAAATTCCGCAGCATCCAGGTGGATTTGCTGCTGACGGCCAATCCGCTGTTCAAAATCATTCTGGAACGGTTTGCCACCAGGCATCCGTTTGAAGAACTCTCGGTTCCAACCGCAACGGTCGAAGGCATGATTGTGTTAAAGCTCTTCGCGCTACCCTCGTTGTATCGGCAAATGGACATGGACCGCGCCGCGATTTACGAGGCGGACATCAAGATGTTATTGGCACGACACAAACCAGAAGTTATATCTTTGTTCAAAGTGCTGGAGCCGTATATTCCGCAAACCGATTTGAAGGAATTGCAAAAAATTGTTTCCGAAGAGCAACAACGCGTGACGCGATCCAAAGACAGATTTAAAAATTGAAATGTCAACCAGCGAAACCCCCGAACTCAGCTTCGTCATTCCCTGCTACAACGAGGAGGGGAATCTGCTGGCGCTCATCACGGCGGTCCGCGTGGCGGTGGAGCCGCTCAAGCTGTCTTATGAGGTCGTCATCACCGACGATTGCAGCCAGGACCGGACGTGGGAACTCCTCAAACATCTCGCGGCGGGCGACCCGCGCATCCGCGCCCAGCGGTTCGCGTTCAACTGCGGGCAGTCCGCGGCGCTGTGGGCGGGCATGCAGGCGGCGCGCGGCCGGGCCATCGTCACCCTCGATGCCGATTTGCAGAACGACCCGCGCGACCTGCCGAAATTGCTGGCGGCGCTCGAAAAATTCGACTGCGTCTGCGGTTCGCGCGTGGCGGCGCGGCGCCAGAGCGACGGGTTCGTCCGGGTGGCGTCGTCGCGGATCGCCAATTGGGTCCGCAACCGGTTGTCCGGCGAAAACATCAGCGACGCGGGCTGCTGCTACCGGGCATTCAAACGCGAGTGCATCGAGAACTTGAAATTTTTCAAGGGAATGCACCGCTTCATGCCGACCCTGTTCAAAATCGAAGGGTTCACCGTTACCGAAATCCCGATTGCGGCCAACCCCCGCCATGCCGGCCGGAGCAACTACGGCATTTGGAACCGCCTGTTCGCATCGTTTTATGATTTGCTGGCAGTGCGCTGGATGAAGAAGCGGATGTTCCGCTGCCGGATTGCGGAGAGAATCAATTAACCGGTCAAACATGAAGACCGGACGACAGACGCCCGCCAGGTTTTGTTCATGCAAAGATTCCTGATTCAGTGCATCAACTGTGTTCTGCTGGCGATCATCTTCTTCGGCATCCCGGCGGTTACCGGAGTGCAGTTTGGGGATTGGCAGATTTCCGCGGTTCCCCAGGCCCGGCGGTTGATGTTTTGGGGACTGGCGCTCGCCGTGGCTGGAAACGCGGTCGCCGCGCTGGGTCTGATCAAAGGCCGCAAGGAACGGAAATTGTGCTGGGAATGGACGGCGGTTTTTGTCGGACTGCTGTTCGTCCAATACGCATACCTCCGCGGCTATTTCAACTTCAACTGGCTGAAGCAAACGCTGTTGTGGTTTCAAAAACACTTCTAATAAGCTCCCCGCCGGCGGCGATTCTCCAAAACCGGAATCAGCGGAATGTTTTTCTGACGTTATTTTTTGAAAACCCCGCCTTTTATTCTGGAAAAACGATAAATTCTTATGCAAGGTTCGTTGTCTGTTTGGGTTGCCGAAGTTATGCAAAAATTTAGATGACAAAAAGAATAGCTCCAAAATGAAAGAATTTTTATGGAAGTGATCGCTGGAAAAAAATCCGCGCCGGGATTGCAAACTCTCCCCGGAGACGACGTCCGCCAAATCATGTGGCGTTTCGCCGACCGTTACGAATTGCACATGCTCGTGCAGGCCAGCCGCGCCGTGGCGCGCGGGCCGGTCGCCCGCGTCGTCGCGGACGGCGGACGCAACTCGCACGAATGGACGCCTGCGAAAGCGGGACTGCTTCAACACTTCGACGAGAGTGGCATCACCGCCGCGGCTCTTGACCCGGAGGAGGGCGGCTTCATCGCCGGGCCGAAGAACCTCGCGCTGGCATTGGTTGCGTTCGAACTTTCGTGGGTGGACGCCGGGGCTGCCACGTGCAGCCTTGCGGGCAATCTGGGACTCGCGCCCATCCATGAGCGGGGAACGCCGGAGCAGCGCGCCAAATACGTCAGCGGCGCCGCGCCGCTCAAGCCGGGTGAGAAACGCAAGCAGATCCGCGCCGCATTTGCGCTTACCGAACCGATCCCTTTCGCCGGGGTTGAGACCGGAATGCTCGCCGGCAAAATTCGCGTTGCCGAGTGGAAGGATGGCCACGAGCCGGTGCTGCAAGTGGACAAGCGCGGGCGGTTCATCACCAACATGGGTTTCGCCAACGTCGTGACCGCCGCCGTGGATTCGGACGACAAACGCATCAAAGGCAGTTGCATGGTCATCCTCGAAGAAGGCGACCCCGGCACCTGGGACCGCGGCACGCCGACGAAGAAACTCGTCCACCAGCTTTCCTCGACCAACGATCCCGTCTTCAATCTCAAGGTGCCGGCCAGCCGCATCGTCGGCGGCTACACGGTCAAGGACGGCATCATCATCCCGAATTATTCGAACGGCGAAATCATCGAAGCTGTCTTCCGCCGCACACGCGTGACCGTCGGTCTGATGACCGCCGCGAAACTGCTTTCCGCCGTCGAGCCGGTGATTCTTTACCAGCGCCGCCGTTTCCGTGGCGGCGAAGGCGCGCCCGGCACGCCGCGCTACGAACTCGGTTTGCAGCAAAAGGAAGACGTGTTGCATCGCCTCGTGGACATCTGGGCCGCCGGCGAGGCGAGCGCCTCGCTCGGCTTCGAGGCCGCGCGGATGTTCGACGTGCTGGATCCGCTGGAGAAACAGAAAGACCAGTGGCTCGCGGAGAAAAAACTCACCGGCCGCGCCGCGCTCAAGGAACTGGCGGCGAAACAAAAAGACGCGCTGGAACTGCTTCAGATCACGTCCCGGCCGGTTGGCGAACGGGAATTGAAGCGCCAGGAAATTCTTGAATCCGACCTGCTCGTTCAGTTCGTCAAACTCGACTCGCTCGCCAGCGTCCTTTGCCCGGCGTGCAAGCTTTGGAACACCGGCCACGGCGCAACGATGATGCGCGAGGCCGTCAGCCTCATGGGCGGCTATGGCGTCACGGAGGATTGCCCCGGCTTCCTCGGCCAGAAATGGATGGACGCGCAACTCGAAGCGACCTACGAAGGGCCGGAAGCCGTGCAACGACTCCAGCTTTCGATCACGATGAACACCGAGTTGTTTCTCGCGCAATTCCAGCAGTGGATTCTGGAAATGCGGCGCATCGCCTCCGACCGGCCCGGTACCGGCGCCTGCACGCTCGCCAGCGCCATGCAACTCTGGCTCTGGACGCTCAATCACGCGCAGGAAGCCAAGGATGCCGATGGCGTGAAGCTCTACCACAAGGCGCGCCAGGGCGTGACCTTCCCGCTGGCCGATGCGCTGTGCTGGCTGCTCGCCGCGCGGCAATTCACCCTCGATGTGATCGAACTGGAAACGAAAGGCACCGCGATTCCTGCGCTCGCCGACGGCCTGCCCGGTTTCGTAAGTTTCTTCACCGACCTTTGCCACGTGCAATGCGCGCGCGCCGCCGGCGAAGTCAGCCGCATCTGCGCCGAACTCGTCCACGGCTACAACCGCCATCCGGCCTGGGACGAAACCAGCTGTCATGCCTGCTATTGCGCCGCCGAACTTGAGTCGCTCGAAGGCATCATCCCGGGCATTGATGGTTCCGCGCGCGCCTACTCGGATGTGTTCGAGGCTGGCGAAGAGCATCCGCTGAAGGCCGGCCCGTGCGTGAAGTTCGCCGGGCTCGAAAGCTTTGTGCGCCTGCGCGCCAAGCTCGACGGCTGCCTCACCGGCTGTCGCCTCGCCAAGGACCGCGCCGCCGAGGCGCTGACGAAGGTGATGACCCGCGAAGCGCTGGATTATCCGGTTTGAGCATGGACGCAGCACAGACTCAGATCGAGCGCCAACGCATGGATGTGGACATCGTCTGCGTCGGGTTCGGTCCGGCCACGGCAGGATTCCTCACCACGCTCTCGAAGCAACTCGTCAATGCGGATGGCACCCCGGCCGTCGAAAGCGGCGCGATGCCCGGCCTGCCGCCGCAGATTGTCTGCTACGAGCGCGCCGATGACATCGGTTTCGGTGTTTCCGGTGTCGTGACGAAAGCGCGGGCTTTGCGCGCAACGTTTCCCAATCTCGACCAGGCGCAAATTCCAATGGCGGCACCGGTCGGCGAAGAAAAAGTTCTTTATTTGCTCGATCCAATTGGTGCGAGCCGGCGCTCGGCCACGTTGCGCGCGGCGGATGCGATGATTCGCACGTTCAAGTGGGCGCTGCCGGTCGAGCACAATGCGCTGAATCTGCCGTGGACGCCTTCATTCCTGCACAAGGATGGCGGCATGATCCTCTCGATGGGTCAGTTCATGCAATGGGTCGGCGCGCAGGTGCAAAGCACCGGCACGGTTCAGATTTGGCCCGGAACACCCGTGTCGCAGGCGCTCATCGAGCAGGACAAAGTCGTCGGCGTGCGTTTGCTCGACCAGGGTGTGGACAAGAAAGGTCAACCTGCCGATGGCTTCACACCGGGCATGGACATTCATGCCGCACTCACGGTCATCGGTGACGGCCCGGTCGGTCCCATTGGCCAGCAATTGGATGCCCACTTCGGCATGCCCGAGGGCCACCACACGCGTGATTGGGCGGTGGGCATGAAGTTTGTCGTGGATTTGCCCGAAGACACGCCGCTCAAACCCGGCACCGTGTTGCACACGTTCGGTTTTCCGGAGCCGGAGATTTTTGGATTTTTCTACGTGCATCCCGACCGCGTTGCATCGCTCGGCATCTTCGTGCCGTCGTGGTTCGACAGCCCGATGCGCACGGCCTATCGCCAGCTCCAGCACTGGATGTTGCACCCGTATCTCTGGCATTACCTCAAAGGCGGCAAGCTCCGTTCGTGGGGCGCGAAGACACTCGGCGAATCGGGCCGCCGAGGTGAGCCGCACCTCGTTGGTGACGGTTATGCGCGCGTTGGCGAAGGCAGCGGCAGCACGAATGTGCTCACCGGCTCCGGCGTGGATGAAGCTTGGGCCACCGGCACACAACTCGCCGAAGCCGTCCTCGAATTGCTCAAGGCAAAGAAACCATTCACGAAACAGAACCTCGACGAAGCCTACGTGAAACGACGTCGCGCGAGCTGGGTGGAAAAGGAAGCGGTCGTGGCCGAGAAATCGCGCGATGGTTTTCAAAAAGGCGTGGTGCGAGGCATGGTGGGCATGGCGCTCGCCGGCCTGACCAACGGCAAACTCACACTCTCCGGCGATCCCGTGCCACCATGGAAACGGATCCCGTCCATCCAGGAATATTATCGGGGCCGTGTGTCACCGGAAGAAATCGCAAAGCTTCATGCAGAATGCCAGGCGCGGAACAGCTCACTCCACGGCGCGCTGATGGAGAAAGCCGGCTGGCCCGCCATTCCTTACGACGGCCAGTTGCTCATGTCGCATCAGGACGCGCTGCTCATGGGCGGCAAGGTGCAGGCGCCCTCCGGTTACGCCGACCACGTCGTGTTTCTTAACCCGGAACTATGCAAGGAATGCGGGGCGAAGATTTGCATTGAGGCTTGCTCCGGCCAGGCCATCGCGCTCGGTGATGGTGGCGTGCCGTCATTCGACCGCGAGAAATGCGTCCACTGCGGCGCGTGCCTGTGGAACTGCGCGCAACCCGTCCCCGGCAACCCGGACCAGACGAACATCGCCTTCCGCGCCGGGACGGGAGGTTTGCACTCGGCGGAGAACTAACAAATTCGAGAACTGAATTTCAGTTGAGCCATAAATGCGTTTGGCGCATTATGCGCTTACTCGTGGTAGCGATGGAAAAACAGAAAATTGCAAATTGTTGGGACTGATACCTTTTTGCATGCAAAAACTAGGACCAATATGAACCAGATCAATAAAGAAGAAATGTTCGGAAACCTGAAAAGCTTTTTAAAGTCGAAAGGCATCGAGGTGCAGGAGGGCGCCTACGCTCAACGGATCCGCCAGGGATGCGAAATTCTGACGGACTCGATCAACGTGAGCCAGGGCACGTTGAAACGCGCGAAATCCGCGATGGACCAAGGGTTGGATCAACTCCGGCAGACGATTCACGAGCAGACCGCGCCGAAATCCCCGGCGGCTGAAAGCGCCCCGCAAAAAAAGCAGCCGGTGAATGCAACCCGCGCGGCCGGCCAATCGTCCGCGGCCCAACGCAAGTCCGACAAGCCCGGGCGGCGCGCCAGCAAAGGTTAAGTCGCACGCGCTTTTCGTTCCCCCCCCCAATATTTGCAGCGGCCAGACCATCGCGCTCGGTGATGGTGGCGTGCCGAATTTCGACCGCGAGAAATGCATCCACTGCGGTGCCTGCGTTTGGAACTGCGCGCAACCATTGCCGGACAATCCGGAACGCACCAACATCGCCTTCCACGCCGGCGGCCTGCACTCGGCGGAGAGGAAGCCTGTTGGGGATTGAAAACCGGTCCCGGCTCGCGGGATCTCAACTTTTTCGCTCAGGAGAAATTGCCGGCGGTTCGGGCGGCTTCGGTTTTGTCACCGGCTGGTTGATCCGGTGCGCCTTCAGTTCGGCGTAGATGGATTGCGCGAGGCCGGACTTTGCGAAACCGATCGCCTTGGCGCCTTTGATTTTGAAAAATTTCTCCAGGTCCGCCGCCGCGTAATGCTGCACCACCGGGTAATATTTAAAATCCAACAGGATTTCCGCACGGATACTTTCCGCGATATCTTCGGTGATCAGCACGAAATGCAACTTGCCCTTGTTGTGACGCAACTTCTCGCGGCCAATGATCAGGATCCCCGCCCGCAGGACGAACGGAAACAATCGCTCCACTGATCTGGCTGGTGTTGGGTTACTCATTGCGGGCAGTTCGGGCTGCGCGGCAGCACAGCCCTACCGGTATTTGGTAGGGCGGAGCTGCTGCTCCGCCCATTTTGTTTTATTCCGCTCACGCGGCCTTGACCTTCACCTTGTGCCCCTTGATGCGGGTGCGGTTGAGCTTGGCGAGGATGGCGTTGGCGTGATCGGTGGCAACGTCCACAAATAGATGCCGCTCGCGGATGTCCACGTTGCCAACGACTTTGCCCGGCAGGCCGGTCTCGCCGGCGATGGCGTTGACGATGTCAATCGGGACCACACCCATTTTTTCACCGAGGTTGATGTGCAAACGCGTGAAGTCGCCAGCCGGAGGACGGCTCTGCTTCGGCGGGCGAACGGCCTTTTCTTCGGAGTGCTCGCGGCGTTCCCATGGCGGGGTGGATTTGCCCGGCGGTTTCGATTCAATCGGCTTGCGCGGTTCGGGCTTCACGGAGGCCAGAATTTCTTCGTCGGAGTAGGTCTTTTCAACTCCCGGTTTCACAGCAGCGTCGGTGGTAGGGCGCGTCACTCCGTGCGCGCCGCTTGCAGGTGTGTGGACGACGGCGTCCCGCTTTGCGGGAGAGTGACGCGCCCTACCTTCGGATTCAACCGACGAAGGTGCGGGAACGGCTTTGCCGCGCGCCGGTTCGGAGACCGGCGCTCCGCTAGCGGGCTGTTTTTCTGGGCGCGGCGATTTGGTCGCCGGCGCTCCAACGCGCGGCGGGCGGGCCTCGCGGCGTTCGGCAAAACGTTGCGGGCGCTCGAAGCGTTCACGGCTTTCGTGGCGTGGGGCGCGACGGGCATCCTGGCGTTCGCGCGGTCCGTCGCGGAAACGTTCGCGCTCCGGGCGTTCGGGACGGTCGTAGTCCCCGGTGCGCGGCGGGTGCGCGGGCGCGGCTTCGCCGCTTTGCAATTGAGCGAGGCACGCGGACGCAATGTCGGTGGAGGTGAAGCCTTCTTCCAGCAACCGTTCGATCAACTGGTCCTGCCGCTTGAACTCGCCGCTCTTCAACATCGCGCGGAGCTTGTCGGTGAACACGTTCTCCCGCGCTTCCTCGACCTCAGCCTCGGTTGGAACCCGGGCGCGAAGGATTCGCGTGTTGGCGTAGCGCTCGATGTTGCGGATTTGAAACAGTTCGCGCCCGGACACGAACGAAATCGCGCGCCCACTGCGGCCTCGGCGGCCCGTCCGCCCGATGCGATGAACATAATCCTCGCTGTCATAGGGCAGGTCGTAATTGAACACCACTTCCACGTCATCCACGTCAATACCGCGCGCGGCGACGTCGGTGGCGACGAGGAATTCGAGGCCGGACTTGCGGAACTTGTTCATCACACGATCGCGTTGCGTCTGGTTCATGTCGCCGTGCAGGCGGTCGGCGGAGTAACCCTGCGCTTCGAGATGATCCACGAGATCGTCCACCATGCGCTTGGTGTTGCAGAAAATGATGCCGAGCTTGAGGTCGTGAATGTCAATGAGCCGCGTGAGCAGTTCGATTTTGTAGCGGCGGTCCACTTCGTAATAGACCTGTTCAACGGTCGGCACGGTGAGCGCTTTTTGCTCGATGCGCACCTGTTGCGGGTCGCGCGAGTACTTCTCGATCAACTGCTGGATGGGCCGCGGGATGGTGGCGGAGAAAAAGACGGTCTGCCGTTCCTTGGGCGTGGCCTGGAGAATAAGTTCGATGTCGTCGCGGAAACCCATGTTGAGCATCACGTCCACCTCGTCGAGGATGACCATCTTCACGGTTTCGAGCCGCAACGTGCCGCGCCGCATGTGGTCCATCACGCGGCCCGGCGTGCCGATGACGATTTGCGCGCCCTGTTTGAGTCCCCAGAACTGGCGCTCGTAGGATTGGCCACCGTAAATCGGCAACGCGGTGATGCCGCGCTTGAAGAGCGCAAGCTTGTGGACTTCCTCTGACACCTGCACGGCCAGTTCGCGTGTCGGACAAAGGATGAGCACCTGCACCGCGCGCAGGTTGGGGTCGGTCTTCTCGATGGCGGGAATGGCGAACGCGGCGGTCTTGCCGGAACCGGTTTGGGACTGGCCCACCACGTCCTTGCCCTGCATCAGGACCGGGATGGCCGCGGCCTGAATCGGCGCGGTCTGTTCAAAGCCAAGTTTATCAATGGCTTTCAGCAATTCGGCGGAAAGGCCCAACTCGGGAAATAATTTTGGTGTCATGCAACGTGTTCGCGACTGGTCTATCGTAACGAACATTCGCCACCGGAACGAGAGCCAATTCTGGCCTGGGCTTGCGGACTGACCTGCTCCCCGGCTACTGTGCCGCGCGTGAACGCGGCTGATGCCTCAAGACTGCGAATTGAAGGATGATTATGGCTGAATTGTTTGAGAGTGTTTCCATCAACGGCATGGCATTGGCCAACCGCTTCGTGCGGTCCGCCACTTGGGAAGGGTTGGCCAACCAGGAGGGTTCCGTCACCCCCAAACTCACCGAAATGATGGCCGAACTGGCCAGGGGCGAGGTTGGTTTGATCATCAGCGGTTACACGTTCGTCAGCCCCGAGGGACAGTCGAGTCCCGGCCAACTCGCCATTCACGACGATCGTTTCGTGGACGGGCTGCGGGAAATGGTTCAGGCGGTCCATGAGGCAGGCGGAAAAATCGCCTTGCAAATCGTCCACGCCGGAAGGTTTGCAGACTTCGCGCTCACCGGATTGAAGCCAATCGGCCCATCCGCCGTTGCGAAGGATGGCCAGACCACTTGCCGGGCCATAAACAAGAAAGACATCGCGAACATCGTCCCGGCCTTCACTCAGGCGGCCGTGCGGGCCAAACAGGCCGGCTTCGATGCAATCCAGCTTCATGCCGCCCATGGTTTTCTGTTCAGCCAGTTTCTCTCCCCGGCCCTGAACCAGCGGACGGACGAGTACGGCGGCACGCTGGAAAACCGCGCCCGGTTCCTGCTCGAAGTGGTGCGGAGCATCCGGAAGGTAACTGGGCCGGGCTATCCGCTTCTCATCAAACTCAATTCGGAGGATTTCCTGGAAGGCGGGTTGACGCGCGACGAGGCCGTTCAAGTTGCCGCCATGCTTGAGACGGCCACCGTTGATGCCATCGAACTCTCTGGCGGAACGGTGGCTTCTCCGGAAAAGTTCTCGCCGTCGCGTCCCGGCAAACTGAAGATTCCGCAGGACGAGGTTTTTTACCGGGAGGCCGCGAAGCTCTACCAAGCCAGGGTCGGGATACCCCTGATGCTGGTCGGGGGCATTCGCTCCTTCGAGACGGCAAACGATTTGATCCGCCGCGGGGTGGCCGACTACATCTCTCTGGGCCGGCCGCTGATTTGCGAACCCGGACTGGTCAAACGCTGGCACAACGGAGACCGCCGCGGATCGGATTGCGGCTCGTGCAATAGCTGCTTTGCTCCCGCCAGCGACGGCCGGGGTGTCTATTGTGTGGCCCTGGAAAAAAAGCGAGGCAAAGCCGGCGATGATTGTCGGCAGGCACAGGCTGGATAGTTCCCGGCAATCCGAACATCGCCTTCCGCGCGGGCCCCGGCGGCCTGCACTCGGCGGAGAATTGATGGCAGATATCGCGGTTTGGTCGTGAATCAGTTGGTGGGGCGAGCGTCCCCGCGAGCCGGCTCGTCAGTAGCCTCGCCCCACCTAAACGATTCCGCCACATTGCGGTTTGGCCGCTTGACAATATATCATATAGGATATACAATAAACCTGTCGCTTGGTTGTGTCCGATTGGAAAACGGACGGATCCCGTTCCTGGACGGCTTGGAAGAACTGCCGGCAACGGATCAGGCAAAGGTTCTGGCCTGGGCCAAACGACTGGCCGCTCATGACGAATTGCGGCGACCGCCATATGCGAAACATCTGGACGACGGCATATTTGAACTGCGGCTTTCCCTGCGGGCGGGAGAGCATCGGTCGTTCTTTTTCTATTGCCGGGGCGATCGCCTGATTTTCACGCATGGCTATTTGAAAAAGACCGACAAGACATCGCCCGCTGAAATCGTCCGGGCCAAAAGAATGCGAGATTACTATGAAAACTGCGAACCGCCGCCGCACGCCGGCATCGAATAACCGGGCGCATGCGGACATTGACGACTGCCTTAAGCGCAAGCTGCAAAACCCGGACTTCCGGATAGCCTACGATGCCGAGGACAAGCGCATCGAACTGATGCTCCAGATCATCAAGTTGCGGCAACAGCGCGGCATGACGCAGTCGGACCTGGCCAAAGCCATTGGCACGCGGCAGGCCAACGTCAGCCGTCTCGAACGCTTCGACGCAAACCTTACGCTGGGCACGCTGGAAAAAGTGGCTCAGGCATTGGGTGCGAACCTGCGAATTAATCTGGTGCCAGAAGCAGCATGAATGAAACCGGCGGTAAATGCGTTCATTGCGGCGTGTGCCTGTGGAATTGCGCGCTGCCCGTTCCTGGCAATCCGGACAAGATGAACATCGCCTTCCGCGCCAGCACCGGCGGCCTGCACTCGGCGGAGAACTGACATTCGAGGGCTGAATTTCAGTTGAGCCATCAATGTGTCAGGCGCATGATGCGGTTGTTCGTGGCAGCGATGGAAAAAATAGAAAATTGCAAATTGTTGGGACTGATACCTTTTGTGGAATGTGAAAGCCGCGTTTAACCTTTCCCAACCGTCTCCCGTTTTCCCCGCTCTCCGGCCAAAGCGCCAGAGGGCTGGCGCAGTCCAAAACGCTTCGCGCTGTTTGAGAGTTTTCGTGAAACGCGCCAGCGTCTTGGACTGCGGTGGCCCTCCACCGCTTTTGAATCATAACAAAGGAGCCCCGGCAATTGACAATTTCTGCGCTGCCGGCATGTTTTGGTTTACACACCGAACAAAATCATGAAACGAACGTTATCTATTTTCGTTGCCGCATTCATCGCCGGCAGTCTTTTTGCCCAATCCATTGACCTGCCCGCTCCGCAAAAAACCGGCGGCATGCCGCTGATGGATGCGCTGGCGAAGCGGTCCACGGCCAGAGCTTTCGATTCCAAAGAGCTTTCACCCCAACAGCTCTCCAGCCTCCTCTGGGCGGCTGATGGCGTTAATCGGCCCGATGGCAAGCGCACCGCTCCCTCAGCCAGGAATTTTCAGGAGACCGACATCTATGTGCTTCTCAAGCAGGGCGCGTATGTTTACGCCGCCAAATCCAACAAACTCGATCTGGTTGTCGCCGAAGACATACGGGCGCTGGGTGGAACTCAGGCTTTCGTAAAGGACGCGCCCGCGACTTTGATTTTCGTCGCCGATCTCTCCAAAATGGGCGATGGAAGCAATGAAGAAAAAAGGAACACCGCCAATATTGATGTCGGTTATATCTCACAAAACGTTTATCTCTTCTGCGCCTCCGAAGGCCTGGTCACCGGGGCGAGAGGTTCGGTGGATCGGGCGGCCTTGGGTCCAAAACTTAAACTTCGTCCGGATCAGATGATCATTCTGGCGCAATCAGCAGGCTATCCAAAGCCTTGAACTTCGTCCGTTGCCCCCAACAGCATCGCGTTCGGCACGTCTTCGAGCTTTTCAAATAGCTCGCAACTTATAATCATCCGCCCCGCATGAGAATTGCCTATCAAATTGTCGTTTGCGGCAGCGTCGTGCCGGACCCGCTCCAGACGCTGGAGCCGGTCACCGGCCCGGCTGGCCCCGCGTTGAAAAATGAAATGATGTTGCCCGCCGTCCTCGACCCGTGGGCCAGCCATGCGCTTTATGAGGCGGCCAACCTCGCGAAGAACGCACCCGGCAGCAAGGTCTGGCTCGTGAGCCTCGGCCCCAAGGCCAAGCTCCAGCAGGTGATGATGACCGTCGCGCAAAAGGTGCCGTTTGAACTCGTCGCGCTCGACGGTCCGGCCAGCGGGTTCACCGAGGCCGCGGAAGTCGCCGCCGCGTTGGCGGATGCCATCCAGACCATCCCCGGTCTCGATAAATCCAAGCTGCTCGTGTTCGGCGGCTGGGAATCCGCGTCGCGCGGCGCGGGCGCAACAATGCAAATGGTTGGCGAACACCTCGGCATCGTGGACCAATTTCAGGGCGTGGATGAACTCAAAATCGCCGCCGCCGGTTCGCTGGAAATTCTGGAGCGCATCGAGGGCGGCAAACACCAGATTTCGAAGTGTGCCGGCCCGCCCGCCCTGCTCGGCTGGGCCACCGGCAATCTGCCGGAACCCAAAAACAACCCGCAAGTGGGCATGGTGAACATGCGCACCGTGATGCCGGCACTGCAAAAAGCCAAGCCGGTGAAACTTGCCGGGGAAGGGTTGAGCTTCGCGAACGTCTCGTTACCGAAACAATTGCGCGAAACCAAGATTGTGAAGGACAAATCGCCAGACGACATCGCAAAGGAAATCATTGAGTGGATCAAGAAATGAAAACAAACGGAGTGATGGAGAGATGGAGCATTGGAGTAATGAAACTCCGCTTCTTGATCCCAACACTCCATTAACCCAGCACTCCAACACTCCAACACCCCATTTTCCCATGGAAACAATTCTTCTTCTCGCCCATACCGAGGCCGACGGCTCGCTCGCCAAATCCGCCCGCGAAGCGCTGCACGCTGCTCGCACTCTGAATAAGGCCCTCGCCGGCTCCAGCCTCGTCGTGGGCCTCGTCGGCGAAAACGTCCAGGCGGCGGCGGATTCCATCGCCGCCTGCCCTGCCACAAAATATTTTGGCGTGGCGGGCAAGGACTTTGCCCAGTCGCGCTATGCGTCCGACGCGGCGGCGGCGGAAGCCATTTGCAAATCGGCCCAGGCCACAATTGTCGTCGCTCCGGCGACGTCACGCTGGGCGCGCGTGCTGCCCGGCGTCGCGCAACGCCTCGGCGGACGTGCGGACACCCACGTGACCGGTGTGGCCGACGCAGGCGGCAAGCCGGCGATCAATCGTTGGTATTACCGCCAGCGCATGGAAGCCACGCTCACCCGCGCGCAACGGCCCTGGTTCATTCTCATTGACCCCGGCAGCCAGACCGCCTGCGAATGCGGCGCCGGCACGGCCAAGGTTGAAGCGGTGACAGTGAATCTACCGGAATCCGGCAAACGCACCACGGTGGTTGGCATTCGCGAGCCGAAGGCGGACGCCCAAACCATCCGGCCCGACGCGGAACTGCTGTTCGTCACCGGCGCCGGTTGGACGAAGAAACAGGCCGACGGCCAGACGCACGTGCCCGAGGCGGAAAAACACATTCGCGGTTTCCTTCAACTCAGCCGCGCGTCGCTGGGCAGCAGCAAATCGCTGGTGGACCAAAGCGGCGAAGGCCAGGCCGTGTTGTCATTCCTCTCGCACCTGAATCAGATAGGCCAGACCGGCTCGACGCCGCGGCATCCGAAGGGATTGAGCACCTGTTGTCACGGCGAGGAACCGCACACCGTCGGCTGGCGATTCATCAACGAGCGCCGCGCCATCAGCCTGGACCCGAACTGCGGCTGGGCGCGCGGCAAAGCCGACGTCCTCTACGTCGCCGATGCCTTCGCCGTGATGGGAAAAGTGAACGAACTGCTGGCAGCTAAGAAAAGCTGACTCGGCACGAGGGTACAAATTCGACGTCGAGCTTGTAATGAAAGAACTCTATCTTTACGCGGAGAGATTTCTCAGCTTCGCGCCAGACTTTTTCATCAACAGTCCTAGCTCCACCATGCACCAGTATTCCGCTTGCCTGCTCACCTGTCAGATCCTTCAAGCGCTTGATGTAGCGCCGTAGCTGTCGAACAGCCCCCTCATCCGGGGATTCTCGTTTGCATTCGACAATTACAGGCTTGCCATCCCCATCGAGCAGCAATACGTCCGCCCGTGAACCATCGCTAAACACCTTTTCGCGAATCTTCTCGTTTGGGTATGGCTCCAATCCGTCTTTAAGTCTGTAAGGGTAATGGGCAATGTAGTCAGATAGCGCACGTTCGTATCCGAAGAGGCCAACCATCCTCACCCAATTGGCCGGCTCAGCAATGACCTCTCGAAACCACTCGACCGGGCGGTTGACGCGGTGCAGAGTTCCACGCCCCAAGCTGACGCCCTCAGGAAGTTGAACCACTTGGTCCGGGCTGTCGGGGGCACTTTCAAGTTCCCAATGAACGAATATCCTTCGTCCCATATACCCTTGCTTCCAGTCGGAATCTCCAGGAACCAACGCGTCCCAGTCCTCGTCGGTGATCTTCGTGCTGAGCACCCTTCCGATCCTGCCAATCCGGCATCCAGGAAGCGCAACCACGATTAGGTCCTCGGGGTTAATCTTCTTCAGCGCATTTCTGGTCACAATCCAATCGCGGTCGTTCTTGCCGCCTCTCATCAGCCATCGCTTCTCGGGCGAATGGCCGTCAGTGACGCATTGATACTTGAACCACAGTTGCCAGAGGCCGGGGTACTCGTCCTCCATGCAATTAATCCTCCACAAGGCAGGTGTGCTCATAATTTTGAGGGCTACCAGTATTATTCGGACAAAGTCACTTTGTCATTGGATGTCTTTTGCCGGGAAAAGCCAAAGCCCGAAAGCCTTGTCCCTTCCCGCACGATCCTGACTTCGCGGGCATGATGCGCCCGAGCCATGACCAGTCAACCCCTTTTGGTTTGTCCGCGGTCGGGCGTATTTCAACTGTTCCCGATTCCGGTAGGGCAAAGCTGCCGCTTTGCCTTGGTCGAAGTGCCGGCGAGCGAGAGGTGCCAGCGATAGGACAAGCCAAAAACATCGCCTTGCTCGTTTTGTGCAAATTTGGGCGTCGCGGCAGCAACGCCCTACCTGGGGAAATGGATGAATTTTCATGTTTGGCTTGAAGCAGGTTTTAGGCTGGCGTAGCTTGCCTCCATGAGCGTGGCGACCATCCAAAATGAGTTGTTGAACCTGCCCGCAACCGAGCGCGCCCGAATGATTGATTTTTTGTGGGACTCGCTTTCCGAGCCGGAATTGAAATTGCGCGAAGAGGCCTGGGCGGCGGAGTCGGAGCGGCGGATTGATGCCTACGAGTCTGGCACGCTGAAGGCGCGGGATGCCCAGGCAGTATTTGCGGAATTGAAAAAAGGGCTGCGGAAGTGAAAGTGCGGTTCGCTTCGCCGGCGGAACGTGAACTCAAAGAAGCGATGGAGTTCTACGAATCGGCCCAGGAAGGATTGGGAGCGGATTTTCTCGCGGAAGTGGAGGCGGCAACCCGGTTGATGGAATCCCATCCGTTGGCGTGGACGCCGATGTCGCCCAGAACCCGGCGTTGCCGGATGCACCGGTTTCCGTTTGGCTTGTTCTATCAGGTGCGGCCAGATGAGATTTTGATCGTGTCGGTCATGGATTTGCGCCGCGATCCGAAACGTTGGGAGCAATATCTTTAGCCGTCGCCAGTTCACGTTCGGGCATTCAACCGCAGTACGGACCGGCCATGACCAGTCAACCTCTTTTGGTTTGTCTGCGAAGATTTTGGACTGCGGTGGCAGAGCGCAGCGGCGACACCGCTTTTCGACTGCGGACCGAACTTCCAAAGCGGCGTGGCGCTTCGCTTCCCGCCGCACTCCAAAAAGTTTTGTTGCGGCTACGCCGTTTTGTGACTCTTGCGCTTTTTTGCGGCCATCCCAATTGCGATCGCTAAGGTCAACCACCCGCCTGAACGGCTTCAAGCTCGATCTCGAACAGCAGGTTGTCCCGGCAGATGTCGCAACCCGCGCTGACCACCGGCATGGCCTGCAGTCCGTGCCGCGCCAGCCAGTCCGCAAACAACGGCGCGTCGGCAGGTGACTTGAAAAAAGCCGTGGCGAACGCGGTGTCCGCAAACGTCATGCGCCGCGATTCGAGGATGGCCCCCACAACCTGCATCGAGCGCTCGATTTGCGCCCGCGCGTCCCCGATGTGTTCCGTTTTTCCGTCGGGCGCAATGCTGGCCGTGCCTGAAATCAGCAACCGGCGGAATCCGGCGGAACCGATTTCAACCGCGCGGCTGAAGGCGCTTCCGTAGGCCGACGCAGGGCACTGTTCCGGCGACGGGGCAAAATGCATCACCGCGGCGGCTTGATCACGCGGACGGATCGCCCACGCGGCGGCGGCCAGCGCGGTGCCCATCGGATTGCGGCTGCCCACACCCGTGCTGGCGGGAAGACTGTGCGGTCGCAGTTCGTTGTGCGCGAAAACATCGTTCCGAACGCGGTTGAACTCGCCATACCACGAAAGAATGCCGTCGAGATAAAACCATGTCCGCGCGAGGTCTTTCATGGTCATGCCCGCCGATGCCAGACCGGTTTGAAGCTTTTCAAAGACTTCACGGGTCTGTTCCGGCGGCGTAGCCTGCGTCCGCGTTGGCAAAATCGAGTTGACCACGCAATGAGTCGCCAGCGCATCCTCCCACGTGCGCGCCAGGGGGCAATCGTTGTCGGAGAGTGTTCGGACGCGCGCGCCGGCGATGGCATGGATTTGAATTCCGGCGATGGCATGGTCGCCGCAACCGGTTCCCTCCACCCAGGCGACCGGCAATTCGGGGTCGTCCAGCACCTGTCGCAAGGTTTTGAGCGTTGCTGGGTATACCGCCGTCGAACCAAAAACAATTTGTCGCACCACCGTGGCGTCTCGTGGGTTCAACGCTTCGGCGAGACGCTTGGCCATGGCGTTGATGGATTCACCCTTCATCGGCGTCACGGTCAAATGAAGCTCGGAGACGGACGGGGATTCGACTACGACGAGCTTCAGTCCGTCGCCGTGCTGGCGGCGGATGCGCGCAGGAGCGGCACAAGACTGGGTTGAATCCCGGGAAGGCACGGTTTCGGCAGGCATATACATCTCCATTTTACGGTAGTTGCTGTTTATTAAGACAGGAAATTTAGCCTGCGAGTTACAGCGAAACGGTTGATCTTGAAATCCGAAAACCGAAGGCCGAGATCCAGCCCTGTCCATGAACCTTCAGGTAGGGCGCGACACTCCGTGCGCGCCGCGGACCGCGTTGGAACGGGCGGCGGGCAGAAGACTGCCCGCCCTACCGTGGATCGCAGGTGGCCGTTACGCCAACAAGACGCTTCGTTTTTCGTCCTTCGGATTTCTTTCGGCTTTCGGGTTTCGGCATTCGGGGTTATCGTGTCCGTAACCAACCGGTCAAAATGTCCGTCGAATACATTAGTTGTGATTCAAATCCCGGCATCGCAAGGACAGGCAGCAAACCCGCAACACTTTATATTGCCATGAGAGTGCCCGTGATTCCAGCGCTTGTCCTGATGGCCGCCTTGAGTGGAGCGGTTGCCGCCCGGGCGCAGGCCGGCCCGTATGAAAGCCCGGCCAAACTGACGCCGGCGGGTGAAATTGATCAACTGGTTTTCAGGAAACTGGAGCAACTGGACATCCAACCGGCCAATCTCTGTTCCGACGCGGTGTTTGTCCGGCGCGCCTGTCTGGACGTGATTGGCACGCTGCCGTCCGCGCGCGAAGCCAGCAGTTTCATCCTGAACCGCGATCCGAACAAGCGCGGCAAACTCATTGACCAGCTTTTGGCGCGCGATGAATTCGCGGATTACTGGGCGATGAAGTGGAGCGATTTGCTGCGGGTCAAGGCGGAGTTTCCCATCAATTTATGGCCCAACGCCGCGCAGGCGTATCACCGCTGGATCCGGACGGCCATCGAAGAGAACAAGCCTTACGACCAGTTCGTCCGCGAATTGCTCACGGCCAGCGGCAGCAATTTCCAGGTTCCCCCGGCCAATTTCTACCGCGCCATGCAGAACCGCGACCCGAAAGGTATCGCGCAGACCGTGGCGCTGACGTTCATGGGCGAACGCGCCGATAAATGGCCCGGGGAAAAACTGGCCGGCCTGGCGGCGTTTTTCTCGCAGGTCGGCATCAAGACCACGGCGGAGTGGAAGGAGGAAATCGTGTTCTTCAATCCCGCCTCGACGAACGCGCAGACCACGGCGACGTTTCCCGATGGCACAACCGTCAAGCTTTCACCCGACCGCGATCCGCGCGAGGTATTCGCCGACTGGTTGATTGACGCGAAGAATCCCCGGTTCGCGCGCAGCATCGTGAACCGCGCCTGGTCCTGGCTATTGGGGCGCGGCATCATTCAGGAACCTGACGACATCCGTCCGGACAACCCGCCGAGCAACCCCGAACTGCTGGCGTACCTGGAAAAGGAACTGGTCGCGTCGCATTACGATTTGAAACATCTCTACCGGCTGATATTGAACTCGCAGACCTACCAGTTGTCTGCTGTTCCCCGGAGCAAGAGTACCGAAGCCGCGGCCAATTTCGCCTTTTACCCGGTGCGCCAGCTTGATGCGGAGGTGCTGGCGGACGCCCTATGCGAGATCACCGGCACGACGGAGAAATATTCCAGCGCGATACCGGAGCCGTTCACGTTCATTCCTGAAAAGGAACGCTCGATTGCGTTGCCAGACGGAAGCATCTCCAGTGCGTTCCTGGAAATGTTCGGCCGCCCGCCGCGCGACACCGGCCTGGAATCCGAGCGCAACAACCAGCCCACCGCCGCCCAGCGGCTGCACCTGCTGAATTCGAGCCACATCCAGCGCAAGATCGAACAAAGCCCCAAAATTAAATACCTGCTCAAGACCCGGACCAATCCGCGCGACGTGGTCACCGGACTTTACCTGGCGATTCTTTCGCGTTTTCCGACGGAGGCAGAGCTCCAGACCGCGACGGCCTATTTTCCGTCCGGCGGCGCGGACAACCGCACGGCGGCGCTGGACATCACGTGGGCCTTGATCAACAGCGCGGAATTTCTTCACCGGCACTGAGCACGGATCAAAATGCGTACGGCCACGTCCTAACAATTTTTTTAAAGCACACGCCCGCTCCTGCTCCACTTATCCCAAACTTTGTCCCATATGCGACAAAGTTTGGGATGGCCACAAACAAGCCGTTCGCTTATTCTTTTACTGTGAAACCCAAGACTGAAGAACTTCTAAACCTCTTGCTCTGGTCCACAGAGAAGCTGATGTGGCCTACCTTTCGCAACCTGACGGATTCCTACGAGAGTTGGGCCTACCGCAATGGGCTTCTCAAGCAAATCGCCATGTTGGAGACGAAGAAATTTCTGGAACGCGACCATGCCGTGCCCGACGACCGCGTGTATCGTCTCACCTGGCAGGGGCGGCTGCATGCCTTGGGTGGGCGGGATCCGCAGGTGCGGTGGGCGCGTGAGTGGGACGGGCGCTGGCGGCTTGTGTTGTTCGATGTCCCCACGGCACAGAACTCAAGTCGCACGCGGCTGCGACGTTATTTGCGGGACAAAGGCTTCGGATACCTTCAAAACAGCGTGTGGATCACACCGGACTCGCTTGAGGAAGAACGGCAAATTCTCGTCGGCGGGAAGGTCAACGTGGAATCGCTCATTCTGCTGGAGGCGCGGCCTTGCGCGGGGGAATCCGACGCCGAAATCGTCGCAGGCGCCTGGGACTTCGAACGCATCAACCGCCGCTATGCCCGGCATTTGAAAGTCCTCGGCGAGCGGCCGGGCGGGACGCTGCGCAACGAAACGGCGGCAAAGTCTTTGTTGAGGTGGGCGGCGGCCGAGCGCGAGACATGGATGGATGCGGTAACGAACGATCCGCTTCTGCCCGAGCGAATTTTGCCGTCCGATTATCTGGGGCAACGGGCATGGCGACGGCGGGTGGAGGTGCTGCGAGAAGCTGGGCGGCAATTGCGCACGTTCAAGTCTTGATCTGTATGACAAACTTTTGTCGCATATGGGACAAAAGTTGGGAAGATGGTTGTGCGCAGGCGAAGCTCGCATGCTTGAGCTGGGACAAGCTGCCAGCTAAGAACGGGCGCCCGGTAATGTGGAACCGGTTCGGGAAAACGACGTGATGAATGTCGCGCACAGCCTTGAAGTGGTGTAACGTCATTCACCAACAAAACGTCTGTTTTTATTGTATGAAGCGTCCTTCGAGCGGCCGATCGTCGAAACGGCATTCAACCGGTGTGTTTTCAACTTTGGGTGGCAATCCCATCTCCCGACGGGAGGCGATGCGGTGCGGATTCTTTGGCGCGGCAGGGTTGATGCTGGTCAACGGCCTGGGTTTTCGTGTGCTGGCTGGGCCGCAGCCGGTCAACCCGAAAGCCAAGGCGGTCATCCAAATCTGGCTGTGGGGCGGCGCGTGTCACCTGGACACGTTCGATCCGAAGCCGGAGGCGGGGAACGATTATTGCGGGCCGTTCAAAACGCCCATCGAAACCAACGTGCCCGGAATCAAAATCTGCGAACTGCTGCCGCTGCTGGCAAAACAGGCGGACAAATATTCCCTCATCCGGAGCATGACCCACGGCAACAACAGCCACGAAACGGCAGCCTACCTGGTCCAGACCGGACGGCCGCCCGGCGGACGTGATGTCTTTCCATCTGTCGGTGCGGTGGTATCGCTGTTCAAGGGTTATGGCGCGGGATACCGGGGATTGATCCCGCCTTACATCGTGGTGACCGAGCCGCAGGGGCGGTTTTCCGAGGCGGGCTTTCTGGGGTCGCGTTACAAACCGTTCGCCACGGGCGGCGACCCGGCGAAAACGCCGTTCGCAGTGGAAGGCGTTGTCGCCCCGGGCATTTCCGATCAGCGCCAAAGGGACCGGCGGGAACTGCTCCAAAAATTGAACACGCTGGAGCACGCCCTGCCGGGCGACGCGCAACTAGCGGCTTCCGACCGGGCCGAACAACAGGCGTATGACATGATTTTGGGCGACGCGGGAAAGGTGTTCGATCTCTCGCAGGAAAAGGATGAACTGCGAACGCAGTACGGAAAGAACACGTTCGGGCAGTCCTGTCTGGCGGCAAGGCGGCTGGTGGAGAAGGGCGTTCCCTACGTGACCATCAACTTCAAAGGCTGGGACACGCACAAACAGAATTTCCAGGAAATGCGCCGCAAGTTGCCGGAATTGGACAAGGGGCTGGCGACATTGCTCCAGAATTTGTCCGACCGCAAACTGCTCGATAGCACCATCGTCTGGTGTGGCGGCGAATTTGGCCGCACGCCGAAGGTTCAGTGGGAGGCGCCGTGGAATGGCGGTCGCGGACATTGGGGCAAGGTATTTTCCGTGCTGGTCGCCGGCGGCGGATTCAAGGGCGGCCATGTGGTCGGCGCTTCGGACGAACGCGGCGAAGAGGTGAAGGAACGCCCGGTGTATCCGGTGGACCTCATCGGCAGCATGTACAAATTGCTCGGCATTGATGGCGATGCGAAGCTCCCGAATCCGCAGGGACTCGACCTGCGCGTCCTGCCCACGTTGGCGGATGGCGTGAAGTCGGGCGGACTGCTGAGGGAAATCATGTAGCGGTGGAACGGCGATGAACCCTTTTATAAATTTTGTAGCAGCCGACGTCAGTCGGCTCACTTACCACGCCGGAGAGATTAGAGCCGACTCACGTCGGCTGCTACGACACGCGCATTTAGCCACATCAATTCTTCTCGCGTTGGCGTTCACCGTCCGGGCGCAAAACACCCCGCATCTCGGCTATGTTTATCCCGCCGGCGGACGGCAGGGCACAACGTTTCAGGTGGTGGTGGGCGGACAGTTTCTGGTCAACGTCACCAACGCGTTTGTCTCCGGTGCGGGCGTTCAGGCGAAAGTCATCGAATACAAACGGCCCCTGAATCAAAAGGAGTTCAACACGATGCGGGACCGGCTGAGGGAATTGCAGGACAAACGGCAGGCCGCGCGCCGGGACCTGAACTCCACGAACACCTGGACCACCGCGGACGAAAAGGAGTTCGCCGAAATCAGGGACAAAATCATCGAGAACCCACCCAACCGGCAGGGCAATCCCGCCATCGCCGAGACCGCCATTGTCCGGATCACGCTGGCCACCAACGCCGAACCTGGCGAACGCGATCTCCGGCTGGAAACGCCGGCTGGGTTGTCGAACCCGCTCATCTTCCGCGTCGGCCAACTGCCGGAATTTTCCCGGCCGGCGGCGAAGGCCGTCAACCCGGACCTGGACCGCATGCTGGAAAGATTCGGCAAAAAGCCTGTCACCAACACGGCGTCCGAGACGAGCATCACGCTGCCAGCGGTCGTGAACGGCCAGATCATGCCCGGCGGCGTGGATTGGTACCGGTTCCCGGCGCGCAAGGGACAGCAGCTGGTCGTTGCCGTCAGCGCGCGGGAATTGATTCCGTACCTGGCCGACGCCGTGCCGGGCTGGTTTCAGGCCGCGGTATCGCTGCATGACGCGGACGGAAAGGAACTGAATTATGCCGACCATTACTGGTTTCATCCGGATCCAGTGCTCTTTTGCGAAATTCCCAAGGACGGCATTTATCTGCTTCAGGTGAGGGATTCCCTCTATCGTGGCCGCGAGGATTTTGTCTATCGGATTGCGCTGGGCGAGCTGCCGCTGGTGACAGGCGTCTTTCCGCTGGGCGGCCCGGTGGGCGCTCAAACCCTGGTTGAATTGACCGGCTGGAACCTCCCGGTGACCCATCTCACGGAGGATGCCACGGGCAGGGAACCGGGCATTTATCCATTGTTCACGTCCAAAAGTAAACAGATTTACAACCACCAGCCATTCGCCCTGGACACACTGCCGGAATGTCTGGAAAAAGAGCCGAACGATTCGTCGGAAACCGCCCAGCCCGTCACGCTGCCCATCATCGTCAACGGGCGCATCAATCAACCCGGCGACTGGGACGTGTTCCGGTTTGAAGGCAGGGCCGGCGACCAAGTGGTGGCAGAAGTTTATGCGCGCCGGCTCGATTCCCCGCTGGATTCGGTGCTCAAATTGACCGATGCCAGCGGCAAACAACTGGCATTCAATGACGATTACGAAGACAAGGGTTCGGGACTGAACACGCACCACGCCGATTCCTATTTCAGCACGGTCCTGCCGACGAATGGGACTTATTATCTCTGGCTCGGCGACACCCAGCACAAGAGCGGTCCGGAATACAGCTACCGTCTGCGCCTCAGTCCGCCGCAGCCCGATTTCGCGCTGCGGGTCGTCCCGTCCAGCCTCAACGTCCGCACTGGCGGGAGCGTTCCGCTCACCGTTTACGCTCTGCGCAAGGACGGGTTCACCAACCAGATCACGCTGGTTCTGGCCGGCGCGCCGGAAGGATTCAAATTGACCGGCGACTCCATTCCGGCAGGTCAGGACCAGGTGCGGGTGACGCTGACCGCTCCGCCGACGGCGTTGGCTGAACCCGTCAGCCTGAAACTGGAAGGCTACACGGTGATTCAGGGACGGGCGGTGTTGCGGAAGGCCGTGCCCGCCGAGGACATGATGCAGGCGTTCGCCTATCGTCATCTCGTTCCGGTCAAGGAACTGGAAGTCGCCGTGTTAAAACGCCCGAATCCGCGGGCGGTGATGAAAATTCTCAGTGCGACCCCGGTACGGATTCCTTCCGGCGGGACCGCGCGGATTCAGGTTGGCCTACCGGCACCGAGACTCGCGGAGCGGGCGCAGTTCGAGTTGAGCAATCCACCGGAAGGAATCACGATCCAGAACGTGTCGCCGGTTCGCGACGGCGTGGAAATTGTGCTGCAAACGGATGCCGCCAGGGTCAAACCCGGGCTCAAGGGAAACCTGATCATCAACGGCTACGCGCCCCGGCCGGTGGAACCCGGAGCGGCCAAGCCGAAGGCAAACAACAACCAGCGGATGCCGCTGGGCGCCCTCCCGGCCATCCCCTTCGAAATCATCCTGCCGTAGGACAGGCATCCTGCCTGTCTCTGAATTCTGCAACCCACTTTTCCACAATCTGATTTTCGCATGAATTTTTTGCGCTCTTTGCGTTTTTTTGCGGCAATGGACGGCGCGCACGAAGAGACACGCCCGACCTTCCGCGTGATTATTGCTCAAAAAACCAGATTGAAATCCCGCCCCGGTTCGACCATAGCTTTCGCATGTTAGCCAGGTTCTATTCCGCCGCGCTTAATGGCATTGAAACGTATCCCGTGGAAGTCGAGGTCAACGCCGATTACAGGGAAACCGTCATCAAACCATTCGAAGGTTTGACCAGTCCGGCGGCGATTCCGGGACTGGAGGGGATTTGGGAGGATAAAAAACAGATGCGCCGGCGCATTTCGATGATTGCGAATTTTCGCAAGCCGGGTCGCTGGTCCGTGCTGGCGGTGTTTTTGATGACGACCATGGCGACAGCGGCTTTGACAGACACGCAATCAAATAAACCGGCTGACTCGCGCATCAAAGTGTCTTCGGACGCGGGTTCAACGAACTCCAAAGCCGCGATGCCATACGAAAATTATTTTACAGTCGAGAACAGGCAGCCCAACATTCTTGTCACCAATTCAGAAGCCCGGCCGGATTTAACCGGCCAGGTTCTTGCCAAAGGCGGTGCGCCGCTGCCCGTTCCGGCCACGGTTTTCATCGCGACCGCCGGCCCGAAGGTTGGCACCAGCACGTTTTGTCCGTCCTGCTATGCCGATTGCAGCAAACACGCGCGGACGGATGCTCAAGGCGGTTTCAAAATTGAAGCGCTCAATCCCCAACTGACATTTCAAATCCTTGCCGTCGCCAAAGGCTACAAACCGAAATATGTTTCCAAGGTGGACCCGGCGGAAGGAACGCCGGTGAAAGTCGAGCTGGAACCCATTGAGTCCGCCGATGCCGCGCCGGATCGCAGCCTGCGTGGCCGCGTCGTGAATCTGAAAGGCGCCCCCATCGAGGGCGCGGTCGTGGACATGCAGGGCATTGAGACGAAGGACGGCGGTGGCAGTTGGGGAATGCTTCCGGGCATTGATCCGCTCGCGGTGACGGACGGAAACGGCGAGTTTCTCATCACCGCAAAAAATCCGTTTGAGATGATGACAGTGAAAGTCACAGCGCGGATATATGCCGATAAAAACTTCAACAAACTCGCCAGCGGTGCGGCGCGGCATGAACTGGTCATGACTGAAGGCGCGGCGCTCACTGGTCGCGTGCTGCTCGACGGCAAACCGCTGGCTGGCGTGTCGGTCGGTGTCTCGGCGGTGGAGCGCGCAGCGGGAAGTTATCTCGGCCATTTTGAAGTCGGCACCGGGGATCACGGCAACTTCGTGTTTGTGAATCTGCCGCCGGACGGTGATTTCCAGATTTACACCCTCATGGGCACGATGAAAAAAATCGGCGAGGTTCCGCCACAGCGGATTCACACCGGCAAAGATGGCGAGACGACGGATGCCGGTGACTTGGTTGTCGGCCCGGCCCATCGTCTGGCTGGGCGCGTGGTTTTGGCGGACGGTCAGCCGGTGCCGCCAAAGACACGGCTGCTCATTTCGCGCGAGGGTGCTTGGGATTCGATGCAGGTCACGCTCGACAAGGATGGCAATTTTGATGAGACCGGCGTTCCGTCTGAAACCATTTCCTTGAGCGTCCGCACCAAGGGCTACCATGTGTCGGGCCAGAACCTGAGCGTTGACCAGTTGAATCCATTTCAACTCGTCGGGCGCGTGGATCGCGACATCACCAACCTCGTTTTCATGCTGGAAAAAGGCCCTGATCCAGTGTCGGACTACCGCCACATTGATCCTGAATACAACCAATCGCGCCAGCGTTCGTTGCGCGGTGCGGAAGGCGTGCCGGATCATTCACGCGAATGGATTGTTTCCGGACGCGTGCTGGACAGTGAGACAACACAGCCGATCCAGAATTTTCGTGTCACACCGGGGCAGACAGAAAATTTCAACCAAATTGTCTGGAGCACATTGCGGGCGGTGGATGGTACCAACGGCGTTTATTTGACCTATGTCAGCAAGCGCGTGGCGCAGCCACTGCTCAAAGTGGAGGCTGAAGATTATCTGCCGGAAAGTGCGACGCTTCTGCCGGGCGATAGGACAAATGTGGATTTCGTTTTGAAGAGAGGTTCCGGCCCGGCCGGAACCGTCGTCATGCCGGACGGCAAACCGGCAGCGGGCGCAACGATTGTTTTGCTCGGAGACGAATACAACCAGGCTGGTTTTAATTCAGACGGCAAACTGACCGCCTACGGGAGCAAATCGGTTTTGCGCATGGCCGAAACGAACGGAAATTTTGCCTTCAAGCCGGTCTGGGGAATGAAATCGTTGGCGGCATCGTCATCGAATGGATTTGCAAACGTCAGCTTGGAAGCGTTCGCGACCAACTCGACACTTACGCTCGAACCGTATGGGAAAATCGACGGCACATTGAAGCGCTCTTCCGGGCCAGGCACAAATGAGAGTCTGGGTTTGATGTATGCCGGCGTGAACGCGCCACGGATCAATTTTTTTGCGCAGGTGGACACCGATGCAGAGGGGCGTTTCAAATTTAATCGCGTGCCGTCCGGACATTTGCAAATTTTCAGCCGCAAGCCGGTGCCCGGGCACCCGCAGGCAACGTCGAGCGAGCCGCTTCAGGAAGTGGATTTGAAACCCGGTCAATCGCTCGAAGTGAACATCACCGCCGCCGACCGCGTGGCGAACGAACAAGTGAATTCTTACCAACAACCACAGCCGAAACCCATTCCGGGCGAGCAAGTGAAAGGCATTATTCTTTTGCCCAACGGCAAGCCGGCGGCGGATGCCGATGTCGCGTTGCAGGTCGAGGGGAAATATCTCGGCCTTGGCAAAGGAACGTTCACCGGCAGCGTGCGTGAAGAAGGCTTGCTCGTGAGCGCCGGGCAGGACGGCAGCTTCACCTTGCCGATGTATGAAGGCGCGCGGTCGGTCGTCGCGCTGAACGAGGAAGGCTACGCGCAAGTTTCCCTTGAGCAGTTGAAAGTGTCACCGCAGATTACGCTCCAAAAATGGGGACGCATCGAAGGCACGCTGCGCGTCGGCCATCGTGCCGGCACAAATGAACAGATTGTGCTGGACGCCCCGCAGCCGAGGTGGATTAAGAAGATGATTCACAAAACCGGACAACAGACCAACGATGTGGTAATCACCAATTCCAGCCCGGTAATGCTTCAGCCTCCGTTTTATGATTTTAATGCCTTTCAAGCCAAAACGGACGAGCAAGGACGGTTTGTCATCACGTTTGTTCCGCCCGGCGAACAGATCATCGCGCGGCTGGTACCTACGGGCGAAGGTTCGTGGACGCACAGCCAGCTTGCGGCGGTGGATGTGAAGCCCGGAGAAACCACCGTGACCAATGTTGGTGGAACGGGCCGCACCGTCATCGGCAAGGTAAAATTTGGCGAAGGCGCGGCTCCCGATTTCAAAAACGGCTTTGCCGTCATCAACACGCCAACTTCCAAATTCATCGAGAAAATCCGCCAGCTAAAGACGGACGAGGAACGGAAAGCGTTTTATCAATCCAAAGAATTCCAAGAGGCCATGAAAAATCACCGGAGTTTTTCCGCTGTCTTGCTGTCGGACGGCTCATTCCGCGCCGAGGACGTGCTGCCCGGCAAATATGAATTCGACTTCCAATCCAGGTTGCCGGATGAAAAAACACACGCGCTTATGATGTTCGTCTCGGCGCAAGAACTCGTCGTGCCGGAAGCCAGGGACAAGAACGACGATTCGTCTGTGGACTGGGGTCCCGTCGAATTGAAAACATTCACCCTGACCATGCCGGGAACAGAATCCAGTGGAAAATAATTCCGTCCAGGCAGGCACACTTCAGCGACCGGACGGATTGCGCCTGGCGGATCCAGCGTGGACATCGAGGCATCCGCAATTATTCCAGCGGAAATCATGACTGCATTCTCCTTTTGCTCCGAGCCCAATTTTTTGATAAGCATTAATCATGTTAGCCAGGGTCTGTTCCGCCGCGCTCAATGGCATTGAAGCGTATCCCGTAGAAGTCGAGGTCAACGCTGGTTACGGCGACACCCTTGTCGTCATCGTCGGCCTGCCGGACGCGGCGGTGAAGGAATCGCGCGACCGCGTTTCGACCGCGCTCAGCAATTCCGGTTTCAAATTTCCGATGGGGCGCACGACCATCAACCTCGCGCCCGCCGACGTGAAAAAGGAAGGGCCGAGCTTCGATCTGCCCATCGCTGTCGGCATGCTGGCCGCCAGCGAACAAATCGAAACCGACCAGCTCGACAATTTTGTCATCGTGGGTGAACTCGCGCTCACTGGCGCGGTGCGTCCGTGCAAAGGGGTTTTGCCCGTCGCCCTTCGCGCGCGCGCCGACGGCAGGGTTGGCGTGCTCGTTCCGGCGGAAAACGCCGCCGAAGCCGCCGTCGTGGAAGGGTTGCAGGTCATCCCCGTTCAAAATTTGCGCGAAGCCGCGGGCTTTCTCGAAGGCGAAATCAAAATCGCGCCGGCGAAGGTGGACATCGCCAAAATTTTCGATCAAGCGCACGACGACGACCTGGATTTTGCCGAGGTCAAGGGCCAGGAAAACGTAAAACGCGCTTTGGAAATTGCCGCTGCGGGCGGACACAACGCGCTGCTCATCGGCCCGCCCGGCACCGGCAAATCCATGCTGGCCAAGCGGCTGCCGACGATCCTGCCGCCATTGACCCTGGACGAGGCGCTCGAAACGACGAAGATTCACAGCATCGTCGGGTTGCTGGCCCCGGGCCAGGCGCTGGTGACGCGCCGGCCATTTCGCACGCCGCATCACACGGCGAGCGACGCCGGCCTGCTTGGCGGCAACGTCAATCCGACGCCGGGCGAAATTTCGCTCGCGCACAACGGCGTTTTGTTTCTGGACGAACTGCCGGAGTTCAAGCGCAGCGTGCTGGAGACCATGCGCCAGCCGCTGGAAGACGGCCACGTGACCATTTCGCGCGCGGCGGGCACGATGACGTTCCCCTCGCAATTCATGCTCATCGCGGCGATGAACCCGACGCCCGACGGCAAGATGCCGCACGAATCAAGAAGCTCGCCGCGCGAAATCCAGAATTATCTGGGCCGGATATCCGGGCCGCTGCTCGATCGGATTGATTTGCACGTGGAAGTGCCGCAGGTGAAATTCCAGGAAATTGCCGGCGACCGCACGGGCGAAACCTCGGCGCAAATCCGTGAGCGCGTCGTGGCCGCGCGGAAACGTCAGCAGTCGCGTTTCGCGCACAAGCGGAAGATCACCTGCAACGCCCTCATGGGTCCGAAGGAACTCAAGGAATTCTGCGCCCTCGACGAGACGACCAAGGAATTGCTGAAAAACGCGATGGCCGATTTGAATTTAAGCGCCCGGGCCTACGACCGGATTTTGAAGGTGGCGCGGACGATTGCAGATTTGGCCGGCTCGGAAAAAATCCTGAGCGACCACATTTCCGAAGCGATTCAATACCGTTCGCTCGACCGCCAGATTTGGGCGTGACAGATCTCCACGGAAGACTTTGGCCAGCGACCTGCGCGGAATGGGATTTATTGCGATTCGGCCCCCAGTTCGTTTTTGAGGAACCCAACCTGCTCGCGCAGATCATCCCCTTAGCCCCAGCCGATGCCATCGGCGTGAGCTTCCAACTGCTGGATGCGCGCACGGAAGCGGGGATACAGCTCCGCGCCTTCCCGCCACAGCAGCGCGACCATTTCATTCATCACCGACTCCAAGCTGTTGTAATACGCCTCATTGATGTCCCCGAACTGCCGTGTGAATTCGGTCCCGTTTTCCACGTAGGCCAGCATCAGGTCAATCGTGCCGGCGAGATTGCCGGTGGTCTTGCGGTAATCGCGGATGGCCTTGCGCGCCTCGGCCAGTTTGAGCTTGCCATCGCCGCGCGGCGGAAAGAACTGCTCAACAATCTTTCGCCGGTATTTCTCCAGGGCTTCCCCGCTGTCGCCGTCCGCCTGGAAGCGGGCGTGGAGGAAATCCCTGTTGGCGGCGGAGGCGTCGTAAAGATCCTTGGCCAGCGCCAGCAACGCCGGGCGCGACCAGCCGTTTAAATGCCGGCGAATCTGCGACCAGTTGGCGGGTTTTTTCTCACTCATCACAATTCCCCCCAGAAGGCTTTGGCCAGCAGCGCGGGCGTGAAGGATGCCAACTCCGCTTCTGCCTCCCGATGCAACCGCTGCAATTGAAAATGGAGCTTCCGTAATTTGGCGAACCGGCGCTGGTTTTCTATCGGCGGCACGGGCACGGGAATTTTTTCGAGTTTGGTGATGCCCAGCGTCCGGTTCCTTCCGGCCGAACCGGGCGACGCGCCCCGGATTTGTTCCAAGCCGCGTTCGGTGAGAAAGTAGTAGCACAGAAATTCTGCGGTCGCCTGATCCGGCAAAACTTCGTGCATCATAAAACGGTGCGATGCCATGCTGTTCAACGATTCTAACAGCGCGACGTTAGCAGCAAGCCGGTGTCGCCGACAAGCACGGGAAGCGACAAGTTACGCCCAAAGCGTCAAGCACCGCACCGTTTCACGAGCAGCAGGAGTTCGCAGGCCAGCACGGGCTCGCCGCGCTGGTTGAAAACCTCCAGCGCTTTGACCACCATGCCGTGGTTCGGCTTCTTGAGGTCGCGCTTTTCCTTGATGGTCACCCGGACATGAATGGCGTCGCCGATGAATACCAGCTTGATGAAGCGCAGCCGGTCGTAAGGGCGTTGCCGTGTTCCCACTCTCATTTTGGCGGTAAATGACAGAACTGTCATCTGCCGTTCAGCGGGCGTTCATCTCCACAAGGTTTCATGGCGACGTTTCAATTTTTAAAACCAAAAATATCAAACCAAAAACCAAGCCATGAAAAAATCCATCCTCCATTCTCTAATCACCATCCTCGCCATCGGTGCGCTGACCGGCTGCGTTTGTACCAAAGGTGAAAAGCATCACAATAAGGAAGCCAAACAGGCCAAGCTCATGGCCGAAGCCAAAGTCAGCAAGGCCGACGCTGAGAAAATCGCGCTGGCAAAAGTCTCCAACGGCACGATCAAGGAAGGCGAATTGGAAAAGGAAAAAGGCAAGTTGATCTGGTCGTTTGACATCACCACGCCGGATACAAAGGACATCACGGAAGTGAACGTGGACGCCATCACCGGCGATGTGGTTTCCGTGGAGAAGGAAGCGGCGGAAAGTGAAACCAAGGAAGCGGCCGGGAAAAAGGCCAAAGACAAAGACTAAACCATCGGCGTCGCCAGACATTCAAGGCCGGACGCTGCAAGCGTCCCGGCCTTTGATGGTTGACGCCGGGAGCGCCAAGGAGCAAAAGTTGTTGTGACAAATTCAATTAACCCAATCACTCTATGAAAAAAATTCTATTGCCGGTTCTGTTCAGCCTGACCGTCGCGGTTTGCCGCGCCGACGGGCCTTACCATTTAATCAAGGAAATTCCCGTTGGGGGTGACGGCGGCTGGGATGCCCTCACTGTGGATTCGGCAGCGCAACGCCTTTACGTCTCGCACGCGGCCAGAGTTGTGGTCATTGACCTCGCCAAAGATCAGGTCGCCGGCGAAATCACGAATACGCCCGGCGTTCATGGCATCGCTGTAGCGCCAAAATTGAATCGTGGATTCACCAGCAACGGGCGCGAAAACAAGGTGAGCATTGTTGACTTGAAAACCTTGCAGACACTTTCCAAAGTGGATACCGGCACAAATCCCGACGCGATTTTTTTTGAGCCGGGACAAAATGAAGTTTATGCGTTCAACGGACGCGGCCAGTCGGCGACGGTGATTGCTGCGAAATCGGGCAAAGTTGTCGCCACGATTCCGCTCGGCGGCAAACCGGAATTCGCGGAGGCCGATCCCGGAGCGCATCGCGTCTTCAACAACCTCGAAGACAAAAGTGAAGTCGCCGTGATTGAAACCAAAACATACCAAGTCACAAATCATTGGGCGATTGCGCCGGGTGAGGAAGCTTCGGCATTGCGATTGACGTGAAACACCACCGGCTGTTCCTCGGTTGCGGCAACAAGCTGATGGTGATGATGGACAGCACGAACGGAAAAGTCCTCGCCACCGTGCCGATTGGACAAGGCGTGGATGGAAGCGCCTTTGATCCGGGAACCGGATTCGCCTTTGCCTCGTGCGGCGACGGCACAACAACGATTGCGCACGAAGACACGCCGGACAAATTGACCGTCGTGCAGACCTTGGAAACCCAACGCGGTTCACGCACGATGGCGCTTGATCCCAAGACGCACAAAATTTATCTGCCCTCGGCCAAATTTGAGGCCCCGGCGGAAGGTCAGCGGCGCGGGAAGATGGTCCCGGACAGCTTCAAAATTTTGGTGTACGGAATGGAAAAACCGGTAGGTAAATGAGAAGAACCTCCCTGCTCGGACTTTTAATCGCACTGGCGGTCGGCTTCGCCGCCGCCATGCTTTGGTTCCAGCATCAGCCGCCCAGCCCGCTGGCGACCGGTTCGCAACCAGCCGCCGCGCAGAGCGAAACCGCCGGTGAAGAAGTCGCGCCGCAAAAAACCACGGTGCGCCCCGCCGCGGCGGCGGAAGAAATTACGCCCGCGTCCGGCAGGCGCTCGCCGCAGGACCTGCTGAACGAACTCGTCACCATTCAAGTCACGCCCGGCCCGGCGCAAGGCCGCGCGCAGTATCGCATCATGTCGTTGCTGGAACAGCTCGCGCAGTGCGGACCATCCGCGTTGCCCGCCATCCGGCAATTCTTCGCTTCCAATCGTGATGTCGCTTACGACGCCGGCAGGGCGACCGGCGGCAATCGGCAGCGCAACAACAATCCAAGCTTGCTTCCACCGTCACTGCGTTTCGCGCTGTTTGATGTCGTCCGCCAGATTGGCGGGGCGGATTCCGAGCAGGTTCTCTCTGAATCACTCGACAGCGCCGCACGCGAGGCCGAACTGGTTTATCTCGCCCAACTTTTGGAAGCGATGGCTCCGGGCAAATACCACGACGCGGCACTCACGGACGCGCGGACCCTGCTGGCCAGCGGTAAAATCACCGAGCCTGCCGACCGCAACAATCTTTACGACGTTTTACGGCAGTTCAAAGACACATCGTATGTCAGCACGGCGCAAGCGAATCTGGTGCAGGCCGACGGCAAAGTGGATGCCAGCGCGTTGCGGTATTTGCAGCAAACGCTCGGCGAAAAAAGCCTCGCCATCGCCGCGCAAACCTACCAGGACGGTCGCGTGGTGGATCCAGACAGCAAAGAGGCGCTCGGGCGCGTGGCGCTCGCGTATGTCGGCGCGAACGAGCAAGCCATCCAGCTTTATCACTCGGCCATCAACGACCCGTCACTTTCGCCCGACCAGCGCCGGAATCTCATTGAAGATCTCAACCAAGACGGCTTGAGCAATCGGAGAAATCCGACCGCGGATGATTTGAAAATTATCGCCAATCGCTACGAGTTGACCCAAGCCTACTTGCAACAGCCTTACGTGCAAAACGACCCCGTCGCCACGGCCGCGTTTCAAGAGGCGCTCAAAGACCTTACCCAAATGCTGCAACGCAGATGATAAACAATTCATGCTCTGTTCAGGGAGGGTTCCTGCGGATGGGTTGAACTGAAACCCATGGCCATACGCCAGCCAACCGGCAAACAACCAGCGAAAGAAAAAATCATGAAAACCAAACTTATTCTTGTCACGACGGCGATTTGAAGCTCGTCAGGCACGGTTTCGTGCAGAAATAATCCGTTCATGCGCGTGCTGGTCGTTGAAGACGAAAAGAAGACGGCATCGTTTGTCCGCAAGGCGCTGCAGGCCGAAGGCTTTGCCGTGGATGTCTGCCACAACGGCGACGACGCCCTGGCCGCGGCGCGGGCCACGCCCTTCGACGGCATCGTGCTCGACATCATGCTGCCGGGGCGCGACGGTCTGAGCGTGCTGCGCCAGTTGCGCGAGCGCAAAAACACCACGCCCGTCCTGCTCCTTTCCGCGCGCGGCGAGGTCAACGAGCGCGTCGAGGGATTGGACGCCGGCGCGGACGATTACCTGCCCAAACCGTTTGAGCTGGAGGAACTGGTCGCCCGGGTGCGGGCGCTGACACGGCGGAGCGGCGAAAACAAATCCACCGTTCTGCGCGTGGCCGACCTCGCGCTGGATACGATTACGCATCAGGCGCAACGCGGCGGGGCGGAGATTGAACTGACCGCGCGCGAATATCGCCTGCTGGAATTTTTGATGCGCGACGCCGGGCGCATCTGCGGGCGGATGACCATCATTGAAAAAGTCTGGGACTACGATTTCGATCCCGGTACGAATCTTGTGGACGTTTACATCCGCCGGCTGCGGGAAAAAATTGACGCCAATTATCAACCCAAACTGCTCCACACCGTGCGCGGCACCGGTTACGTGTTGAAAGAGCAACCATGACCATCCGCACACGGCTCAGTTTGTGGTATGCGGCGGTCATGTTCGTCGCGCTGATGGTCATGGGCGTCCTGCTGTATTACCAGATCATCATCGAACCCCGTGAACGCGCGCGGAGACATCCCGAACGTCACCACACAGAACAGGCCATCGAACAGGACCTGTTTGAGGACGTGACGGGCATTGTGATGTGGTGTGGCGTGCCGGCGGTGCTGTTGAGCATTGGCGGCGGCTGGTGGCTCATGAAAAAATCCCTCGCGCCGGTTGCCGGGCTCACGCAGGCAGCCGAAAAAATCAGCGCGTATAATTTGAGCGAGCGACTTCCCCGCACTGGCAGCGGCGATGAACTGGACCGCCTCACCGAGGTTTTCAACGGGATGCTGGCGCGGCTCGACGACTCGTTCAACCGCACCCGTGAATTTACGCTACACGCCTCGCACGAACTTAAAACGCCCCTGACGGTTTTGTGCGGCGAAACCGAAACCGCCCTGCGCGATGAATCGCTTTCTGTCGCCGAACGCGAACGCGCCGCCAGCCTGCTGGATGAATTGCGCCGCCTGACGCGCATCGTGGACGGCCTCACGCTGCTGGCCAAAGCTGACGCGGGCCAGGTTGCGTTGAAGCTGGAGCCGGTGCGGCTGGATGAGCTGGTGCGCGACAATTTTGCCGACGCGCAAATCCTCGCTGAACCGCACGGCATTCAAGTGGAACTCGCCGCCTGCGAAGAAATCACGGTGCGCGGCGACCGCCATCGGTTGCGGCAATTGTTGCTGAACCTCGCCGACAACGCCGTCAAATACAACCAGCCTCAAGGCCGGGTGACGATGAGTTTGCGTCGCGCTGGTGGCACGGCTGAATTCACCATTGCCAACAGCGGACCGGGGATTCCGCCAGAAATTTTACCGCGCGTTTTCGACCGTTTTTTTCGCGGTGATCCGGCGCACAGCCCGGCGGTGGACGGCTGCGGCCTGGGATTGAGCATCGTGCAATGGATTATTTCCGCGCACAACGGAACCATCAAAATCGAATCCGCGCCGTCGAAAACCACCACCGTTATGGTGCGCCTGCCGCTCGAGGATTGAGGAGATGAAACATCGAACATCGAACATCGAACGCCGAACATCGAAATCGAAATCGAAAAATCTGGCGCGTTCGAACGCCATTCAGCGTTCGATGTTCGATGTTCGGTGTTCGATGTTGCTTGTGCTCCTGCTTGCTGTTGCCGGCTGCGCCCGGTTCCATCCCCAGCCCATTTCGCCCGGCCAGACTGCCGCCACTTTTGACACCCGTTCGCTTGCCAACCCGGACTTGCAGGCTTTCCTCGAAACAAATCACGTCACCGGCCCGTGGCCGCGCCGTTCCTGGGACCTTGACGCGCTCACGCTGGTCGCCTTTTATTATCAGCCCACTTTGGTGGAGGCGCGGGCGCAATGGGCGTCGGTCCAAGCCACGCGTGTCACGGCAGGCCAGCGCCCCAATCCAACCGTTGGGTTCACGCCCACCTACGACACCACCACGCCGCCGCCGTGGATTTTGGGGCTGACGTGGGACATTCCGATTGAGACCGCCGGCAAACGCGGCAAGCGCATTGCCCAGGCGAATCATCTTTCCGAAGCCGCGCGCTGGAATTTTATTTCCGTCGCGTGGCAGACCCGCAGCCGCGTGCGCGTTGCGTGGCTCAATCTTTACGCTGCGCGCGAAACCGAGTCGTTGCTCGCCCGGCAGGAATCGGCCCAGAGCAACGTCGTCCGCCTGCTCGAAGGCCAGTTTGCCGCCGGCGCAATTTCCAGTTATGAAGTCACGCAAGCCCGCGTCACGCTGGGCACCACGCGGCTGGCGCGACAGGACGCCACCGGCCAATACGGCCAGGCGCGCGTGCAACTGGCCAATGCACTCGGCCTGCCGTTGCACGCGCTGGACGATGTGCCGTTTTCGTTCGCCGGGCTGGATCAATTTCCGCAGGACCTGACCGCTTCCGAAGTCCGGCGGGAGGCGATTTTGAACCGCGCCGACGTGCGGGGCGCGCTGGCCGAATACGCCGCCAGCCAGTCCGCGCTCCAGCTCGAAATCGCCAAACAATATCCCGATCTCCACCTCAATCCCGGTTACGAACTCGACCAGGCGGACAACAAATGGTCGCTGGGTGTGACTCTGGAACTGCCCGTCCTCAGCCACAATCAAGGCCCGGTGGCCGAGGCGAAGGCGAAACGCGCGGAAGCGGCCGCGCATTTTTTGACGGTGCAGGCGCAGGCTATCGGCGAAATTGACAGCGCGCTGGCCGGTTACCACGCGGCATTGCAAAAATCGGCGACGGCGACGGCGTTGCTGGACGATTTGCGGAAGCAGTTGGATTCCGCCCACGCCCAGGCGCAAGCGGGCGAAGCCGAGCCGTTGACCCTGGCCAATGCCGAAGCCGAATACGCCGCCGGCGCGCAAAATCAGCTTAATGCCGTGGTCAAGGCGCAGCAGGCGCTCGGCCAGTTGGAGGACGCCGTCCAAAGCCCGTTGACTTTGCCTGACGCTGTGCTCCGGATCACGCAGGAGAATCCTCATCCATGAATCCCGTAGCAGCCGACGTAAGGAGGCTCATTCTTTTCCCGGCGAAGGAAGTGAGAGCCTCCTTGCGTCGGCTGCTACGGCACAAGGGAAGGCCGGATGCGATGAGAACTGATTACCTGGTTTCCACGCGGAGAACTCAGACGTTTTTCAAATATGAACCGTAAAAAAATAATCATAGGGCTGGTCGTGGTGTGTGGCGGATTGGCGATTGCCGCGCTGATCAAAATAAAAAGCCACACCGCCACGACGGAGTCGGACAAAGCAACGCGCACAATCGTCTCTGTCCAGATAGGCGCGCTCAAACGCATGACGTTGCACAGCTACGTCACCGGTTACGGCACGGTCGGACCGGCGCCGGCCACGACGGAACAACCGGCCGCCGGCGCACCGCTCGCCGCGCCGGTGGCGGGCGTCGTGACCGGGGTCAACGTCGTCGAAGGCCAGCACGTTGAGAAAGGCGACGTGCTGGTGGAGTTGAATTCAGGCGCGGCAACCGCAGACTACGCGGCACAGGAAGTGGAGCGGCAGAAAAAATTGTACGCGCAACAAAACACGTCGCTGCGAAATTTGCAGAATGCCGAGGCGCAACTGGCCTTGTTGCGCGTCAGCGCGCCGTTGTCCGGCATGGTCACACGCCTCAACGTCAAGCCCGGTCAGGCGGTGGATGTGAACACCGTCGTGGCGGAGGTGATGGATTTGAGCCGGCTGGCAGTGAGCGCCGCCATTCCCGCGTCGGAAGCAACCGCAATGAAAGCCGGTCAAGAAGTGCAGGTGCTGACCGTGCCGCCGGTGACGACGACGCTGTCGTTCGTCAGTCCGGTCGTGGACACGAACAACGGCACGGTTTTGGCGCGCGCGGCGTTGCCGGCGGACAGCGGATTGCGCCCCGGCCAGTTCGTCCAGTTGCGCGTGGTCACGGCGGTTCATGCCGACTGCCTGGCCGCGCCGGGCGAAAGCGTGGTGACCGATGAAAGCGGGCATAACGTCATCGCGCTGGTCAATGGCGATGAAGCGACGCAGATGCCGGTGCAAACCGGCTTGCGCGAGGACGGCTGGGTGGAAGTCGCCGGAAATGGACTCAAGGAAGGCGTTTCGGTGGTGACGGTCGGGGCTTACGCCTTGCCGGCGAAAACAAAGGTGCGGGTACTCAAGTAAGTGCGACAGAGAATGAGACAAAGGGATGACGACAGGGGAATTCAATTTGAAATCAATGCCAACTTCATCAAAAAACTCCCTTGTCCCCACTCCCATGACCCATACCTCAACCCTCGGCCGGTTCGCCACGCGGCACGCGCTGGCCATCACGTTCATCGCGGTGGCCTTGTGCCTGGCGGGCGTTTATTCGGCGCTGCACACGCCGTCGTCGATCTTTCCACAAACCAATTTTCCGCGCGTGGTAATTCTCGTAAATAACGGCATCATGCCCACGGAGGAGATGATGGCGAGCGTCACCCGCCCCATCGAGGAGGCGATGAAGGAAATCCCGGGCGCGGTCACGGTGCGTTCGGCCACGGGACGCGGCTCGGCGGAGATCAACATCTTCTTCAACTGGCAGGTGGACATGGTGCAGTCGGAGCTTTACGTGCTGGGTCGCCTGGCGGAAATCCGGGGCGAACTGCCCGCCACCGCCAACACCTCGGTGACGCGCGTGACGTTTTCCGTTTTTCCCATCATCGGCGTCAGTCTCACCAGCCCCACCCGCGACATCACCGAGTTGTGGGAGACCGCGCGTTACAAACTGGAACCGATTTTCCTACGGATTCCCGGCGTGGCAAGAGTGGAGCTGGTGGGTGGTCGCGCGCCGGAGTATCACGTCATCGTTGACCCGATGCGGTTGCAGGCGGCGGGTCTCGGTTTGGGCGACATCACCGGGGCGCTGGTGAAAAATAATCTCATCGCGCCCGCCGGGATGCTGGAGGAAAATTATCATCTCTACCTCACCACGGTGGATGGCCGGGTGCATTCGGCGGAAGACATCAACAATCTGGTGGTCACCGCCAATGGCGGCCACCCGGTGCGCATCCGGGACGTGGCGCGGGTCGAGCGCGGGCAAGAACCGGTTTTCAACGTCGTCACCGCCGAGGGCCGCAACGCCGCGTTGCTGAACATCCACAGCCAGCCCGACGGCAGCACGCTCGACATCGCCGCCGCGCTGCAAGTGAAGTTGCAGGAACTCCAGCAGGAACTGCCGCCGGACATGAAGCTCGCGTTTTTTTATGACCAGTCGTTGTTCGTGCGCGATTCCGTAAAAAGCGTGTGGGAGGCGATTATTTTCGGCCTGATCCTGTCTGTCCTCATCCTTTATTTCTTCCTGAAAAATTGGGGCACCACGCTTACGGCCATCATCGTCATCCCGGTCACGGTGCTGATCACGCTGGTGGCCATGCGACTGATTGGCATGAGCTTCAACCTGATGACGCTGGGCGGCATCGCCGCGGCCATCGGCCTGGTGATTGACAACGCCATCGTGGTGGTGGAGGCCATTCACGTGAAGATTGCCCAGGGCCGTCCGCGCCTGGCGGGCGTTCAGGAGGCCATCGGCGAAATTTTGCATCCACTGGTCGGCTCGACGCTGACGCCGGTGGTGGTGTTCATCCCGCTGGCGTTTCTGGCGGGCATTGACGGCGTCTTCTTCCGGGCGCTGGCGTTCACCATGGTGGTGGCGCTCCTGACCTCGCTGATCCTCGCGGTCACGCTCACGCCGGCGCTGGCCGCCTGGTTCACGCGAGACCGTCTGCACCTGGAACACGGCCACACCCCGGCGGAAGTTGAAGGCGGGTTTTTGCTCCGGCGGCTCATCCGGATTTATGAGGTCGCGGTCCGGGCGGCGCTGCGGCATCGCTGGCTGACGTTGCTGGCCTGCGGCGCGGTCGCAATCGTGGGCCTGTTTGTTTATCAACGATTGGAATCCGATTTTTTGCCGGAGTTTGATGAAGGCGCTTTTGTCATTGATTACTGGTCGCCGCCCGGCACGAGTTTGACCGAGACTTCCCGACAGCTCGCGCAAGCGGAGCAAATCATTCGGGCCAATTCGGACGTGGAAAGTTATTCGCGGCGGACGGGCACGCAATTGGGGCTGTTCATCAGTGAGCCGAACCTCGGCGATTTTCTGATCAAGCTCAGGCCGGATCGCAAACACTCGACGCAGGATGTCATCGCCCAATTTCGCCATCAATTCAACGAGCAAATCCCGGCGTTGCGCTGGGAGTTCCCGGGCATCCTCACCGACCTGGTGGGCGACCTGGTGCTGACGCCCGAGCCGATTGAAATCAAACTTTTCTCGCCCGATCTGGAATGGCTCAAACAGGCCGCGCCGCGCGTGAAGGCCGAAATCCTTACCGTGCCCGGCGTGGTGGATGCCTTCGATGGTTTGGTGGAGACCGGTCCGTCCATCAATCTGCGCGTGCGTCCCGCCGACGCCGCGCGGTTTGGCTTTGGCGCCGATGACGTGGCCGCCGCCGTGAACACCGCGATGCTGGGGCAGACTGCTTCGTCCGTGCTGGAAGGCGACCGTGTGGTCAACATCCGCGTGCTGGTTGACCCGTCGAAGATTGGCCGGCTTGCCGCGTTGCGCGAATTGCCATTGCGCGGGCCCAACGGCAACGTGATCAAACTTTCGCAACTGGCGGACATCGCCGTGGAACCCGGCCAGTTTGAACTGCGCCGCGAAGATTTGCGGCAGGACGTGGCGATCACCGCGCGGCTCGAAGGCCGCGACCTCGGCAGCGCCATGGCGGAAATCCGCGCCAAGTTGAGCGCGGACAAATGGCTGCCACCCGGCACGGTGGAATACGGCGGCCTTTACCAGCAGCAACAGGAATCTTTCCACAATCTGCTGCTGGTGCTGTTGATGGCGGTGTTTCTGGTCTTCACCGTTTTGTTGATTGAATTCCGCTCATTTTACGAGCCGGTGGCCATCGTGTTTGGCGCGTTGCTGGCGCTGTTCGGCACGGTGGCGGCATTGTGGATTACGGGCATTACCCTGAACATCGTCTCCTTCCTCGGCGCCATCATCGGCGTCGGCATCGTGGCGAAAAACGGCATTCTGATGCTTGATTTCGTCGAACACTTGCGAAGCGAAGGGGTCAACCTGGAAGAAGCTTTAGTCCGCTCCGGCCACCGCCGTTTGCGTCCGGTGCTGATGACTTCGGCGGCGGCGGCGCTGGGCATGTTGCCGCTGGCCTGGGGCATCGGCAGCGGCGCGGAAATGCTGCGACCGCTGGCCATCGCGGTGATCGGCGCGCTGTGCATCTCCGTGCTGTTGTCGCTCGTCGCCACGCCGACGGTGTATTACCTGATGTTGCGCCTGCGCGAAAAACCAGCGTTGCAAAAGCTGGCGTCACAGGATTGACGCAATCAGGCGTCAAAATGGCATCAGTTCCCTGCCATAACAACTTTCGGGTCTGCCGGTGCAGAGCCGTTAATCCGGCTGGCTTTGGACGGGACTACAAACGGTTGCATTCTCGCTCGACCAATCCCTCCTTAGCCGCTACTTTGCCGTCCGTCTCACCCCGAGGTGAATTATGGATGAACTGTTGAAAATTTTGCAGGCCAATGCGACCGAGTCGCGCGAAAACATCGCCAAGATGCTGAAACTCCCCGTCGCGGAGGTGAACCGGCGCATCGCCGATTACGAAAAGCGCGGCGTCATCCGCGGTTACCAGGCCATCCTGAACGAGGACCAGCTCGGTCTTGACACGGTCACGGCCGTCATCGAGGTCAAGATATCGCCCCAGCGCGAAGGCGGGTTCAACACCGTCGCCGCACGCATCAGCCGTTTTCCCGAAGTGCGCTCGGCGTATCTCATGAGCGGCACCTACGACGTGCTGTTGTTCATTGAGGGCCGCAACCTGCGCGAAGTGGCCGCGTTCGTCAGCGAACGGCTGTCGCCGCTCGAAGGTGTGCTCTCCACGTCCACCCATTTCATGCTCAAAACCTACAAGCGCCTCGGCGTGTTGATGGAATCCGACCATGCAGAAGAAAGACTCAGTGTCGCTCCGTAACCGCATCAACGCGACGGTGCGCGACATCCCGCGCTCGGGCATCCGCGACTTCTTCGACATCGTCAGCACGATGAAGGACGTGATCAGCCTGGGCATCGGCGAGCCGGACTTTGACACGCCCTGGCACGTGCGGGAATCCACGATATTTGCGCTCGAACGCGGCGTGACGCATTACACCAGCAATTACGGCTATCTCGAACTCCGCCAGGCGCTGGCCAAATACGTCGTCAAAAAATTCGGCGCGGAATACAACCCGGAAAATGAAATCCTCGTCACCGTCGGTGTCAGCGAGGCGCTCGACCTGGCGTTGCGTGCGCTCGTCACTCCCGGCGACGAAGTGCTTTATCACGAACCCTGCTATGTGTCGTATCGTGCCACCATCCTGTTCGCGCAGGGTGTGCCGGTGGCCGTCGAGACGAAGCCGGAGAACGGATTCCGCCTCACGCGCGCGATGCTGGAGGCCAGGGTCACGCCCAAAACGAAGGTGTTGATGCTGAATTTCCCGAACAATCCCACCGGCGCCATCATGGGCCGGCAGGATTTGGAGGACATCGCTGCGTTCGCCCGCGAGCGCGATCTCATCGTCATCACCGATGAAATTTATGGCGAGCTGACCTACGATTCATCGCATACGAGCATCGTGAGCCTGCCCGGCCTGCGCGACCGCACGATTTTCCTGCACGGTTTTTCGAAGGCGTGGGCGATGACCGGTTTCCGTCTCGGCTACGCCTGCGGCCCGGCGGAGCTGATCGAGGCGATGATAAAAATTCATCAATACACGATGCTCTGCGCCTCTTCCATGGGCCAGAAGGCCGCCATTGAGGCTTTGGCCCGGCCGGAATCGGACATCGGCGAGATGGTGGATGAGTATCGTCGCCGGCGGAATTTCATTGCCGCGGCGTTTGCGGACATGGGCATTGAATGTCACCGTCCGCTCGGCGCGTTTTATGCATTCCCCAGCGTGGCCAAATTCGGCATGAAGTCGAAGGACTTTGCGATGAAGCTGCTGCACGAGGAAAAAGTGGCCGCGGTGCCGGGCACCGCTTTCGGCGAATGCGGCGAAGGCTTCATTCGCTGCGCCTACGCAACCAGCATGGACAATCTCAAGGAAGCGATGAACCGGCTCAAAAAGTTTATTGCGAAGCGGTAATCTGTCGGAAGCGCGTTACGACGCGCAAGGCACAATCTAACTCATTTAAAGCGTGGTGGTTAACAAAACTTTGTCGCATATGCGACAAAGTTTTGTCATGCATCTTCACTGCAAATAGAAAGGGCAGCTCTACAGTTGCGGCTTCTCCCACTTCATGCCATGCGCCCGGCGACGGCCGGGCACGTGAGTTTGCCGTTCATCACGTTGATGCCGCCGAGCAGCGCCGGGTGCAGGCGGCAGGCCTCGGCCAGGCCGTGTCGGCGAGTGATTCGATGTAGCGATACGTCACGTTCGTGAGCGCCTGCGTGGCGGTGCGGGCAAAGGCGCCGGGCATGTTCGCCACGCAATAATGCGTCACGCCTTCCTCCACGAAAACCGGATCGTGATGCGTGGTCGGGTGTGAAGTTTCCGCGCAGCCGCCCTGGTCAATCGCGATATTCCTGCGCTTTGATTTCCTTGGGAACGCCAATGATCACAAGGGAAAACTTTCGTTGGCGTCGGTTGAAGATGTTGCGGTTGGCGAAATCGGCGCAATATTCGAGTCGGCCACCGACTTTGCTCCTTTAGCAGAGATTGGTTGTTGCGGCGCTTCGATATCGGGAGACTTCGCAGCAGTGTGAACCTCTTCAATTACGCCCGACGGCTCTTTGGCTTCATCCTCGTCCTTCGTCCCCGGCGGTTCGTCACTTTTCGAGAACGAGGACAACCCGTCTTCGCTGTGCTTCGCCGCGGCAGGCGACGAGGACGATGAAGACTCAGTGGTTGGTGGCGCGGCGATTTCGAGCCGGGCTTGGGCGCGATTGACCAGCGCAAGCATCGTCACGGACGCGGCGGCCTGCCGCTCAGCTTCCTCGATGCGCGCAAATTCGCCGTAAACTTCCGCTCGCGCCGGCTCGTCGCGCAGGAGCAATTCCTGTCCGCCGCCCGTGCGCATGGCGTGAAGAACGTGGTGGGCATTCATCGAATCCAGCGGACGCGCGGGCGCATAGGCGGGTTCGGCGCCGGCGATTTCCGTGACGAGCCGCGCGGCAAGGAGCGTTTGCAAAACCTGTTGCGTCAGCTTGGTGGGAATGCCCAGTTCGGCGGAAATTTCCTGGATGGTGACCGATGGCAGACCAAGTTGAAAGCGTTGCCCGATGCACGTCATCAGCCGTAGCGCGATGAATTCACGTCCGCGCTGGTTCACGTTTTCGGCGAGTTTGTCCTGCAGATATGCGTGGCGGTTTTGGAACGCGTAGGCGACCTGTGCGCCGAAGAGCAAAATCAGCCATGAAAAATAAAGTCCGATCATGAACACGGGCACGAGGCCGAGGCTGCCGTAAATTTTACTGTTGGAAACGAAGCGGGAAACGTAGAGAAAGCCAAAGAGGTTGTTCAAGTACCAGAGCAAACCGCCCACGAAGCCACCGACCAGCGCCGCGTTGAAGTGGACCCGGGTGTTCGGCATGATTTTATAGAAGGCTGCGAACGCCAGCCATAGCAGGATCATCGGGAGGAATTTAAAGACCACTCCACTTATCAGCGGCATGGATTCGACGAAGTGCCGCACGCCGGCGAACCGTGGACCCGTGGCGAGAATCAGGCCGGCGATCAGCAACGTTGGCACCAGTCCGATGGCAAACCAGTAGTGTTCGATGCGGACCAGCCAGCTCCGGCTGCGGGTGACGCCCCAGACGTCGTTCATGGTCTCCTCAATCCGGCCGAGCAGGGAGAAAACCACGAAGATCAGCAAGACCGTTCCGGCCACGCCGAGCGGGCCGCTGCGAGTTTTCTGGATGAAATTATCAATATATTGGGCGGCTTCCTTTTGCGCGACGGCCACCCGCGTGTCGCCGCCGGAATCGCCCGCGCCGGCCGCGACAACATTGGTTTCCGCGCCGGCATTGGCCGGTGTCAATGCCACCGATATGCCGGGACTAAGATTGAGTGAAACCGCCTGGCCGTTGGTGTTGAGCGTTGCGGGCGGCATGACGTTGGAGACCAATTTGTCAATCGCCTGGTAGATTTTTTCCTCGCCTTCGTTTTTGAGCAGGCTGCTGGTGACGCTGATGGCCACCGCGAGCAACGGGATGAGCGCCAACAGCGTCGTATAGGACAACGCGGACGCGTGGACGAGGCAGCGGTTGCGCACGAAACTTCTGATGACGAGTGCGCAAAAGTGCGCGAACCGTTCGAGCCGGCTGAGTTCGACTTCCCCGCCGGAGTAAACGCCGGTCAAAACCTTAACGAGACGTGAGAACGGCTTTATCGCCATGGTGCGGCGTCACGCTAACAAACCCGCCCGCCAAGTCAACCGGCGCGCGAATCCGCTTTATTGCCGCCGCAAAACCGGCACAATGCCCCCCTATGCGTCCGTAGCTCAATTGGATAGAGCTTCTGACTTCGGATCAGAAGGTTGCAGGTTCGAGTCCTGCCGGACGCGCCACTTTTTCGAAGGGCTATGGTTTCTCTCCTTCGCTTGAAGCAGCAATGTTTGTCTCTTTGGGCTGACTTTCCGTTCGTAATGCCGCTAGTTTGACAACGTCCCCAAACCAAATAATCGCGCCACAGCGCGTGCACATCTTCACCTTCGTTTCCACAAAACTGTCTTTGAGCGTCCAGAACTTTGATTTCTTGGGAGTGAAATAATTAAGCCCGGTGCTTCGCACTTGGCCTTCGACCAGTTCGTCGTGGCGGCACACGGGGCAGACTTCGCGCGCGTTATCCAAATCTTTTGTGCTGTGAAAGACCTGCATGACCGAGTCCAAGTCCTCCTGCCAGAACCGCGTGGAATCATGGATGTGGAAACCACCGCCCTGTCCGCCATGGCCATGATCAAGGCGAATGTCTGGCCCGAATCAGTAAAACAGGCGTTGACCTGGCTTTCGAAGCACAAGACCGGGAACGGCACGTGGGGTTCCACGCAGGCCACCATCCTGGCGATGCGCGCCCTGATCCAGGGAACCTCCGCTTCGCTGGGTCAGCAATTTGAATCCACGTCACGGTCATGCTGAACGGCGCGAACATCGAAACGTTCCGAATCAACCAGGGCAACAGCGACGTGATGAAACAGATTGACCTGACCGGACATCTTCAGGCAGGAGACAATCGGCTCGAATTACGCCAGTCGCCCGACGGTGAACTGCCCATCCAAATCACCGGCGCATACTGGCTCCCCGCCCGTTCGATTGTTGCCGCAACCGCACCCCGCCAAATCGATCTCCAATACGACCGCACCACCTTGGCGGTAAACGACCGGTTCCAGTGCGCCGTTACCGTGAAAAACCACACCGGCCGGGGGATCAACATGGCCATCGTGGATCTCGGCATTCCGCCGGGGTTCGACGTGGATGCATCGGCATTTGAAGCGATGCAGGCTCAGGGCCGGATTGCCAAGTTCGAGGTGACCGGCAACCAAGTCATCCTTTATCTGCGCGAATTGTCAGAGACCACCTCATTCCAGTTCGAGTACGTGCTCCGCGCAAAATATCCGTTGCGGGTCCAGACGCCGCCGAGCGCGGTTTACGAATACTATCAACCGCAGAATCAGGCCCAAAGCAAACCAAAGACCCTGCAAGTCGTGGATCGTTGATATATCATGCAATCTGCGTGTGTATTCTTTCCTGACAGAAATCTGCTCCTTGGAGTTTTGTTCCTACTAATTGAACTTTGCGCAAATCGTAGCCATGAAATTTGAATTCTCGTAAATCTATTCCCGAAAGTTGTGGTTAGACCTTTGGACTCTTGTCTCTCCATTCGTTCCAAGCCTCAACTCCTTGTCGGAGAATTTTTAGATGCTCTGGATTTGCCATGATCTTTTCTCCGCGCCTTTGCGCCTCTGCGTTGAGATCATTTCGGTGTCTGCAAGCTCACCTTTTCCGCCACCTGCGCCACGTCTTTGTCACCGCGGCCGCTCAGGTTCACGATGATGAGCTTTTTCCTGCCCATTTTCGGCGCACGTTTGATGACTTCGGCAATCGCGTGCGCGCTTTCCAGCGCGGGGATGATTCCCTCGACCCGCGCCAGCTTCATGAATGCCGCCAATGCCGCGTCGTCCTTGATGTAGGTGTATTCCACGCGTTTCTGGTCGTGCAACCACGCGTGTTCCGGGCCTACGGCGGCGTAATCCAGTCCGGCGCTGACGCTGTGCGTGAGCTGAATCTGCCCGTTTTTGTCCTGCAAAATATAACTGCGCGTGCCCTGCAACACGCCGAGCGAGCCGCCATGAAACCGCGCCGCGTGCTGGTTGGGTTTGATGCCACGACCGCCCGCCTCCACGCCCACCATCTTCACGGATTTGTCCTTGAGGAACGGATAAAACAGTCCCATGGCGTTCGAGCCGCCGCCGACACAGGCGAGGAGCAGGTCGGGCAGGCGTTTTTCCTTTGCCAAAATCTGCCGGCGCGCTTCGTCGCCGATGACGCGCTGGAAATTTCGGACCATGAGCGGATACGGATGCGCGCCATAGACCGTGCCGAGGATGTAATGCGTCGTGCGGATGTTCGTGACCCAGTCGCGCATGGCTTCGTTGATGGCTTCCTTGAGCGTCTGCTGGCCGGCCTTCACGGACACGACGTCGGCGCCGAGCATTTTCATGCGATAGACGTTGAGCGCCTGCCGTTCGCAATCCACCGCGCCCATGTAAACCACGCATTTCAATCCGAACATGGCGGCGACGGTGGCGGTGGCGACGCCGTGCTGGCCGGCGCCGGTCTCGGCGATGACGCGGGTCTTGCCCATGCGTTTCGCTAGGAGGATCTGGCCGATGGCGTTGTTGATTTTGTGCGCGCCGGTGTGGAGCAGATCCTCGCGCTTGAGATAAATCTTCGCGCCACCGAGTTCTTTGGTAAGCCGTTCGGCAAAGTAAAGCGGCGTGGGGCGTCCGCAAAATTCCTTCAGGTAATAATTTAACTCGCGCTTGAACTTCGGGTCTTTTTGCGCCCGCAAGTATTCGTCCTCCAGTTCCTGCAACGGATGCATCAACGTCTCCGGCACGAACCGTCCGCCGTAGGAACCGAAATGGCCTTGGGCGTCGGGCAAATTGGATTTGGCAACTGCGCTCATGGTTTCATTTTCACGCAAAGGCGCGAGGGGCGCAAAGATAAATTATCCTTGTCACATTAATCCTCCTGCCTTAGGTTTATAATTAGGAATGCACTTGCGTCGTTTAGTTTTTCTTCTCATAGCCGGTTGCGGGCTTGTTCCGGCGGTGTTCACACCCGCCGGGGCGCAGGTCAGCGTCTGGACCTATCACAATGACAACCACCGCACAGGCCTGAACGCCAACGAGACGCTTTTGACCCTGACGAACGTCAACTCGACGTCGTTCGGCAGGCTTTTCACCAACGCGGTGGATGGCTGCGTCTATGCGCAGCCGTTGTATGTGCCGGGCGTGGTGATTCCGGGGTCGGGCAGGCACAACGTCCTGTTCATCGCCACGGAACACAACACGGTCTATGCATTCGATGCGGAAACCCCGGCCGCGGCGGGCGGGCTGCTCTGGAAGACGAACCTCGGCCCGGCGGCGGTGACGACCATACCGGGGACGTTCACGAATAGAAATTTTGGGACCCGTTACAACAACAACGCCTACACGGACATCATACCGGAAGTGGGCATCACCGGCACGCCGGTCATTGACCCGGTTTCCGGGACGCTTTACGTGGATGCGTTCACCGGTGTGGTCGGCGGCGGGGTGACAAATTACTTTCACACAATCCACGCGTTGAACATCACGAATGGCACGGAGCGGCCGAACAGTCCGGTATTGGTCAGCGCCAGCGTTCCGGGCGTCGGGGTCGGCAGCACGAGCGGCCGGTCCATCTTCAATGCGCAGCAGCAACTTCAACGGTGCGCACTGACTCTGGCCAATGGCATTGTGTATCTCGCGTTTGCCGGTTACGCGGACACCGACCCGTATCACGGCTGGATCCTCGGGTTCAGCACGACCAATCTGGCGCAACTGACCAACTACGTTTTCAACACAACGCCGAACAGCACGGTGGCCGCCTATGGCGCGAACGCGGGCGAAGGCGGCCTCTGGATGGGCGGCGGCGGATTGTCCGTGGACGACAACAACAACCTGTTCTTTGAAGTGGGCAACGGGATTTTCAACGTGACGAACAATTCCGGAAGAACGGAATACGGCGACAGTTTCATGAAACTTTCAACGACGAACGGACTGGCGGTCGCGGATTATTTCACCCCGTGGAACCAGTTCACCCTGCAGGCCAACGACACCGATCTCGGCTCCGGCGGGTTGCTGTTGCTGCCCGACCAGCCGGGGGCATTTCCGCACCTGCTGCTTGGCGCGGGCAAGCAGGGACAGATTTATTTGATCAACCGCGACCAGATGACAACGGGAAACAATCATTTTGATTCGACCAACGTCTTTGATTTTGTCGTGCAAACCAACCTCGGCAAAATCAAGGGCTCGTTCGACACGCCAGCCTGTTTTAACAGCCGGTTTTATTACGCGGGCACCGGTGATAACATGAAGGCCATCCCCCTCACCAACGGCCTCATGTCGGGCCTCAATGTCCTGACCAACAAAAACCGGACATACAATTTTCCGGGAGCGACGCCGAGCATCTCCGCCAGCGGCACCAACAACGGCATCGTCTGGGCCATCCAAATGCCTTCGACCCCTGGCAACCCCGGTGTGCTGGTCGCGTGCAATGCCACGAATTTCACGACCGAACTTTACAACAGCAGCCAGGCGTCGGGGAACCGCGACCTGCTGGGCGCCGGCGTCAAGTTCGCCGTGCCGACGGTCGCCGACGGGAAGGTTTTTGTGGGCTGCTCAAACTCAGTTTCTGTTTTCGGTTTGTTCGCAGGCTCGGTCGCGTTCAGCGCGCCCGCCTACTCCGTTTTGAAAAACGGCGGAACGGCGACCATCACGGTGAACCGGATGGACGGGACGAACGGCTCCATTTCCGTGGCCTACGCCACCGTGGCCGGCGGGACGGCCGCAAGCGGGACGAATTATCTCGACGCTTCCGGCACGCTGAACTGGACGAACGGCGAAAGCGCATCAAAAAGTTTCACGGTTTCCATCCTGGACAACAATCAGCCCTCGACGAACCTGACCGTCAATCTGGCGTTGAGCGCGCCGGCCGGCGGCGCCGGTCTGGGCGGACAATCCACCGCCACACTGACAATCCTGCCGCCGCCCACCACCGTCACGCTGGCCGCCACCGGCATCACGACGAACAGCGCCACGCTGAACGGCAGTGTTTATCCAAACGGGGCCGCAACGAAAGCCTGGTTTCTATGGGGCACCACCACCAATTTGGGCAACGTGACTTCGACGACCAACATCGGCAGCGGAACCGGCGCGGTGGCCGTCAGCAACACGCTCTCCGGCCTGCTGTCCGGCACGTTGTATTATTATCTGGTGACAGCCACGAACACCTACGGCGCGGCCATGGCCGCCGGCACCAATTTTGTGACACTGGACGTGCCCCGCTCCATCTCCGGCCTGATCCAAACCGCGCCGGGACAGTTCGCGATTCAATTCACCGGCAGTTCAAACGTGGGGTACACCGTTTTGGCGGCCACTAATGTGTTACTGCCGGCGTCCAATTGGACGGTGCTGGGGCCGGCCACGCTGCTTTCCAACAACCTGTTCCAATTCTCCGACACGCAGGCGACGAATGTCCCGCTGCGATTTTACCGGCTGCGGTCGCCGTAACCTGAAGGTTTTATCGAACCCATTTTACCTCCTGCGGCGGTTGAAATGCTTCCAGACGGCGCAATAATTTCCCGGCATCTTCCTCCACCAGCACCAGTTCGCGGTGGACGGGGCGGATGAAGCCTTCGGCAACGGCGTGATCAAAAAATTGCAGCAGGGGGCGATAAAAGCCCGCCACGTCCAGCAGCCCGAATGGTTTTTGGTGATAACCAAGCTGGCTCCACGCCAGCACTTCGCAAAATTCCTCGCAGGTGCCGTAGCCGCCGGGCAGCGCGATGAAACCGTCGGATAACTCGGCGATCAGCGCCTTGCGCTCATGCATGTTTTTCACCACGCGCAGGTCGGGCAGTTTTTCATGCACCACTTCCTTGATGACGAGTTTCTCCGGGATCACGCCGATGACGTGTCCGCCGTTTTGAAGCACGGCGTCCGCCAGAACGCCCATCAGCCCGACGCAACCGCCGCCATAAACCAGTTCGATTCCGCGTTTGGCCAGCTGGCGTCCGAGGTTTTCCGCCGCCCCGGCATAGGCGGCGCGGGTGCCCTTGTTCGAGCCGCAATAGACGGCGATGCGTTTCATTTTCGCTCCGCCTGGCGGACGTTTGCGATGAACGCGCGCACCTTGGCGTGGTCCTTTTTCCCAAACGACATTTCCACCCCGCTGGAAACGTCTACGCCGAACGGCTGCACCTTTCGTACGGCGGCAGCGACATTTCCCGGCGTCAATCCGCCGGCGAGAAAAACCGGTTTGCCGAATTTTTGCGCCTCGACGGCCAGATCCCAATTGAATTTTTCACCCGTGCCGCCGAGGCTTTCGGCTGAGTAAGCGTCGAGCAGCCAGGCCTCGGTGGGGTATTTCGGCAGCTCCTTCAGCGATTCGGCGTCGCGGATGCGGAAGGCTTTCATGCTCATCAGACCGAACCGCGTGCAAAATTCCGGCGGTTCATCTCCGTGAAACTGGAGCAGGCCCAGGCCGCATTCCCCGATGGCGCGCGTGACCAATTCCTCCGGCGCGTTCACAAAAACGCCGACGCGCATGATGAACGGCGGCAGTTGTTTTGAAATTTTGGCGGCCGCGGAAACGGCCAGGAAACGCGGGCTTTTCTCGTAGAAATTGAATCCCAGCGCGTCCGCGCCCGCCTCAACGGCGGCTTGCGCGTCGGCCAGATTCGTGATGCCGCAAATTTTGACCCGCGTGCTCATGGCTTCATTTGTTAAATTGGGCGGCGCAGCAGCACCGCCCTACCAACACGCGGCAGGGACACGCTGCTGCGCGTCCCCAATTTTGTAGCTTGAGATTGCTGCGGAGGCGAACTTTTTAACTCGTCGCCCCGCCGCGAATTGTCGCAAAATAGGCCGATGCCACGGACGATTTACTTCGATTACAACGCCACGACACCACTCGACCCGGCAGTGCGCGAGGCGATGCTGCCGGTTCTCGGCGAGATTTGGGGCAACCCATCGTCCGTGCATCACGTCGGCCAGCGCGCCCGGGCGGCGCTCGACGACGCGCGCGATCGCGCGGCCAAATTCCTTGGTGCCAAGCCAAGTGAGGTTATTTTCACCAGCGGCGGCACGGAGAGCAACAACCTGGCTATTTTCGGCGCGGCCCGCCTGCTCAAATCGAAGGGAAAACACCTCATTACCTCCGCCATCGAACATCATGCAGTGCTCCATTGTTTCGATTACCTCGAAAAAAAGGAAGGTTTCGAGGTCACGCGGCTGCCAGTGGACCCGGAAGGCCGGGTTTCGCCGGAAGATTTGAAACAGGCCATCCGGCCGGACACGGTGCTGGTCTCCATCATGGCGGCGAACAATGAAATCGGGACGATCCAGCCGGTCGCCGACCTCGGCGCGGTTTGCCGTGAGCGCGGGGTGGTTTTCCACACGGACGCGGTGCAGTGGTTCGGCAAGGAACCGTTTAAAAACGCCGGCCAGTTCAACGCGGACCTGGTTTCGGTCTGCGCCCACAAATTCCACGGGCCGAAGGGCGCCGGCCTGCTCTACATTAAGTCGCCGCTGCATCCCGACCCGGTCGCTTTCGGTGGCGGACATGAAAACGAGCGGCGGGCGGGAACAGAAAATCTGGCCGGAATCATTGGCTTGGTCGGGGCCATGGAAAAGTTTGTGAAACCGCCGGTCTTCGAACGGGCCAAATTGGAACCGCTGGCTGCCGGTTTGGCCGAGGCGGTGGTTAAGATTGAAGGCGCGGAATTGGTTGGTTCGCGCAAACTTCGGCTGGCCAACACGGTTGCTTTTGTCGTTCGCGGCACGGACAGCATCGCCCTTTTGGCGGGATTGGACGTGGAAGGTGTTTGCGCATCAAGCGGGTCGGCGTGCTCGGCTGGTTCGCTGGAACCGTCGCAGGTGATAAAAGCGCTGGGAAAACCCGAGCGGGCGAATTCACTGGTGCGTTTTTCCTTGGGCCGCGATTCAACCAGAGCGGAAGTTGATTTTGTGGGCAAGGTGCTGCCGGAGGTTATCCGGCGCGCACAACTCAGAAAATAAAGTGCGCAACGCTTGTGAATGGATAGGTGACTTGGTGAAGAACTCCGACAAAGACGACTTTATTTTTCTTCCCGCCGGCGAAACCAGTTTTCTTTTCTTTACAAAACCCAGTGGCTGCCTTGACATTCAAGGTTGTTTGCCTTATTCACAGCCTTTAATAATAAGAGATTTATAAAGAAAGAAGATTACTATTAACCGCGCATGAACCTCACCATCTCCAAGGATCAAATTCTCACCGGCTTGCAAGCTGTCCAGAATGTCGTCAGCACACGCACAACATTGCCCATCCTCTCCAACGTGTTGTTGCGTGCCGAGGGGGAATTTGTGGAATTCACCGCGACGGATCTGGATGTGACGGTCGCTTGCAAGGTCGAAGCCAAGGTGAAAAAAGGCGGCAGCACAACGGTGCCGGTGAAAAAGCTTTTCGGCATCGTCCGGGAATTGGGTGGTAATGAAATTGACATCGAGACCGACGATAAAAACATCACCAGCATCCGGTGTAATTCCTCCTTTTATAAAATTCACGGCTTGAATGCGGATGAATTTCCGCCACTGCCCAAGTTCAAGGACGACAAAAAGGTTTCCCTGCCGCAGGAAACCGTGAAGGCGATGATGCGCAAAACCTCGTTTGCCGTGTCCACCGACGAATCGCGTTACGTGCTCAACGGCATTTTCATCAGTCTGAAAGACCACAAGATGACCATGGTCGCCACGGACGGCCGCCGGCTCGCGCTGGTGGACGAGGAAGTGGACATTGCCGAGAAAAGCAGCGGTGAATTCATCGTGCCGGCCAAGGCGGTGAACGAATTAAACCGCCTGCTCCAGGAAAAGGGCGACGTGGAAATCAAGTTCGGTGAGAATCAGGCGTCATTCGCGCTCAAGGATGACAAGGGATTTTCCGTGCTCGTCATCACGAAGTTGATCGAGGGCAATTACCCAAACTACCGCCAGGTCATACCCGCCGAGGTAAAGGAGCGCGTGCCGCTCAGTCGCGAGGAGTTTCTGCAAGCCCTGCGCCGCGCCGAAATCATGACCAGCGAGAAGGCCAATTCCGTCAAGCTCACCTTCGGCAAGAACAACCTCGCCATCACCGCCAATTCGCCGGAAGTCGGCGAGGCGCGCGAAACGCTGGCGGTGAACTACAAGGGCAAGGAAATGGCCATCGCCTTCAATCCGCGGTACCTCATTGACGCGCTCAACGCGCTGGGCGAGGACGAGGTGTTCTTCGAGTTGATTGACGAGCTTAGCCCCGGCGTCCTCAAGATCAACGGCCCGTTCCTCTACGTCGTCATGCCCATGCGGTTGAGTTGAAGTAAGCGAGTGAGGTTTTGTTGAAAAGAACAACCACGACAAAGTGGTTTAGGACCAAAGCCCAAAAACGCAAGGAAAAGCCCGGGAAACTGGATTTCTTTGCGATTGAGAAACTTTCCGCTGAAGGACGTGATCTCTTTCTGCAAGGCAAGCACGAAGAAGCATTGGATTGCTTTAAGCGAATCTACGAGGAGACGCTGGATTTTCGGGACGTTTGCGAGTTTGTGGACAACTACTACACAGGAGAGAAAGACCTGTGGAAAAAAAAGTATCAATCCCGATTTAAGGGACAGAAGTGGTAAAGCAGCCTGGACCCGCGGGGAAAAATCGCACATTTTCCCAACGGAGAAAAAAGGTGAAAAAGAAAAGATCCGGGGGCACCGGCTCTTTTTTGTTTTTAAAGAATGGGAAATTAGCGTTTTCGCCGGAGGGCAACAAGACCGGCAAAACCACCCATGACGATAATTGCGACAGATGAAGGTTCTGGAACAGGAGCCGCTGGAGCCGCGTCACTGAAGAGGGTTGCCACAGTCAAGTTGTCAAGAATTACCGAAGGAGCACTGGTAGCTCCGCCTTGGCGCAGGTTGATCCCCGCAACCGTGGTTGACTCGGCGCCAGTGCCCACATAACCACTCGTCAAATAAGCGGTATTATTACCTTCTACCGAAGTGTCTATTGGGTTGACATAAAGGGCGAAAGTATCATTCAACGTCCCAGTAACACCGGTATAAGCGAGGACGACACGATATGAAGTGCCAAAGTTTAACACGGTCGGGCTATAATTAACCGTGCCTCCAGACGACGCATCGTAACCAAAAACAAAACCGGCACCCGAGGACTTGACAAAAAGACGTTCCGGGAAAATGGTCGAGCTGCCGACAATGGGAGTCCAATGCAGGAAATAATCACCAGTAGCTTGGGCGGCAGTTAAATCCACAGTCGCTCCAATGTAAAAAGTCGAACCGTCCGTAATGGAAATTGGCGAAGTCAGGGGAGCATAAACATCCTGCCCGGTGAACAAAACAACCGTGCCATTGTTAACTTGAACGGGCGCGGTCGCAGAAGTGCTGGTTTGCGCCCAAGTCCCCTGACCAACGGCGTTCGCTGTTAAGCCCGCCAAGTTGCCGTTTACATAGCTGTTGAAATCATCATAGAAAACAACAGTCGCTTGAGACCCAAGAGGGGAAGCGGCCAAAATCACACTTGGCAAAAAAACAGATAACAAACGTTTAACAGAATTTTTCATAAGGGTTCCCTTTCTGCATACTGCTTTTTCAAGCGACTTTTGGTTTGGAAAGCCGCTTAAAAAAGCTAGCGCATAATCAGGAAAAAACGCAACAAAGTCAAGAAAAAAGCAGGGAAAAACTATTCACAAGTTATTCACGGGCGGATGGCATAGCCCCAACGCCTACATCTGCTCGACGGTTTCGATGCCGAGAATGTCCAGACCTTGCTTCAAAACCCGAGCGGTCAGGCCGCAAAGCCCATGGCGGCCCCCGGCAAAGAGGCGCATTTTAATTCCTAAAAAAGCGGCGATCTACCGACACGCCGCTACGATCAATGACAAAGAACTTGCTTCATCGCCGCCTTTGTGGGAAATTCCCACCGTGATAACCCTTCGCGCCGACGCCAAAAAGCGGATCCGCATTCCCGCCGTCCGGCCGCGCGACGTTTATCACCCGGAAACGCTGACGCGCGACCTGATTGTGCTGCGCCGCATCGAGCCGCCCAAACCCCAAAAGCGGATGACGGCGGCGGAGATCGGGCGGGCGATTGAAAACAGTCCGCTGAAGTTCAACGTCAGCTATGATGAATTGCGCAAACTCACCCGCGAGCCATGACACTGTTTGATTCGTCGGTCATCATTGACGCGCGCGACAAAAATTCGGGCTGGCACGTTTGGGCCATCGAGCAGATAAAACGTTTCGGATCGACCGGGGGCGCGGCGGTCAACGTCGTCGTGCTGGCCGAAGTGAGCGTGCTTGTCGAAAATCCCGAAGCGGTCGCCGAACGGTTGCGCGGCTGGGGCATGGAAATGCTGCCGTTGCCCGTTTCCGCCGCCGCACCCGCCGCCAGAGCCTACGCACGGCATCTCGCGCGCAGAGACAAAACGCTGCCCAACATTCCCAAAATACCGCAGCCGGATTTTTTCATCGGCGCGCACGCGGAGGCGGAAGGAATGAAATTGGTGACGCGCGATCCCGACCGGATTAAAACTTACTTTCCGTTGGTGAAATTAATCGTTCCCCAAAATGTTTGAAGCCGGAAAAGGCTTTCCGCTTACATCTGCTCGACGGTTTCGATGCCGAGAACGTCCAGACCCTGCTTCAAAACCCGAGCGGTCAGGTCGCACAACGCCAGCCGGCTGGCGCGCGTGGCGTCGCCGGCTTTGAGCACCGGACAATTTTCGTAGAACGACGTGAACTTGCCGGCCAGTTCGTAGAGATAATTGCACAAAAAGTTCGGACGGTATTCCTCCGCCACCGCTTCCAGCGTCAGTCCGAAATTCAACAGATGCCTGGCCAGCGCAATTTCTTCCCCGGCGGTCAATTCGATGTTCGAGGTTCGATATTCGATGTTCGAGGTTTCCCCCGTCTTCCGGAAAATGCTTTTGATCCGGGTGTAGGCATATTGCAGATACGGCGCGGTGTTGCCTTGCAGCGCGAGCATTTTGTCCCAACTAAAAACGTAATCACTCTGGCGGTTCGGCAGCAGGTCGGCGTATTTCACGGCGCCCAACCCGACGACCCGCGCAATCTCGCGGCGTTGCGCCTCCGGCAAATCCGGGTTCTTTTCGGAAACGATTTTGAGAGCCCGCTCCTCCGCTTCGTCGAGCAGGTCGGCCAGCTTCACCGTCTCGCCGCTGCGGGTTTTGAACGGCTTGCCGTCTTCGCCGAGAATCGAGCCGAACCAGACGTGCGCCAGCTTCAAAGAACGTGCTGCCGTGCGTCCCGCCGGCAGATCACCACTTATCTGGGCGTTGCCGCTTGAAGACGTTGGTTCTTCCGGCAGGATGCCGGAAGCACGTTGCCACTTGCGGAACGCGGTAAAAACCTGCTGGAAATGCAGTTGCTGACGTCCGTCGGTGACATAAATGATTTCATCCGGCCGCCAGGTCTCCAGCCGATACGCCAACGTGGCGAGGTCGGTTGTGGCGTAATTGAATCCGCCGTCGCTCTTGCGGATGAGCGCAGGCTGTTCCTTGAGTTGGGGCAGGTCGTCGAAGAAAATGGCAATCGCGCCTTCGCTTTCGCGCGCGATGCCTTTGGCGACGAGTTCGTCCACCAGCGGTTTCAGGCGGGGATTGTAAAAGCTTTCGCCGAGCGTGTGGTCGAACTTCACGCCGAGCCGGCCGTAAATCGTGTCGAACTGCTTTTGCGACAGCGCAATCATCTCGCGCCAGATTTTCAGGTTTTCCTCATCACCGCCCTGGAGTTTGACGAGTTCCTGCCGCGCCGCCTCCAGAAGTTTCTCGTCGGCTTCGCTCGCGGTGTTGACGAGCTTGTAAAGCCGCTCCATTTCGGCAATCGGATCGGTCTTGAGCGCGGCGGGGTCCAGATGTTTCTTCCAGCCGACGAGCAATTTGCCGAACTGCGTGCCCCAATCGCCGAGGTGGTTGTCGGTGATGACGCGGTGGCCGAGCAGGCGCAACGTGCGCGCCAGGCTGTCTCCGAGGATCGTGGAACGAATGTGGCCCACGTGCATCGGCTTGGCCACGTTCGGTGAACTGAAGTCAATGACGATGGTTTTCGGCTGCGCGGCTTCGGTAAAAAATAAATGCTCACCGCGAACGGCGCGATCAAGTTGCTCAGCAATGGCAAAATCACTTAAACGGAAATTAAAAAAACCGGGAGGCCAAAACTCCATCGTTATTCCAATCTCAAAATTTGAGGGTTCTGAATTTGAGATTTTACCATATTCAAGCCCGACTTTTTGCGCGAACTCCATTGGCTTGAGCTTTCGTTGCTTCGCAATTCCAATAAGCGCAGAACAGGCATATTCGCCGTGTTTTGGGTCTGCACACGGGCGAACCTTGACGGTTGAAACATCTGCATCCGGCAGAACGGCAAGCACGGCGCGGCGCAAGCGATTTTGCAGCAAAATATGCGGAAGAACCGCTTTGTTACTTTGATTTTGAGGTAACACAGGAATTATTTAATCACGGATGGACACGGATGAACACGGATAAAATTTCGGAGGGGCGAGTTACACGAGCCCCACTTTGAACAAGGCTTTGAGGTTGGGGACTCGCAGAGCTCGTCCCTCCGGAGAATCATTTTTTCCCGTATTCCTTGATGATGTTGAGCATCACGTCGGCGTCGGGAGCTTGTTCGAGCGCCTGGCGAAAATCGGGTTTATGGAGGAATTTGGCGATGTTGGCCAGGGTGTGGAGATGTTTCTGGAACTGGCCCTGGGGCACGAGAAAAAGCATGACGAGTTTCACCGGCTGGTTGTCGAGCGCGTCGAAATTGACGCCCGCCTTCGAGCGGCCCAGCGCGCCGACCACTTCGTAAATCAGGTCGGTCGAAGCGTGCGGAATGCCGATGCCGAACCCGATGCCGGTGCTCATCGAGGTCTCGCGCTTCTTGACGGCAGCAGTGATGGCGTCGCGGTCGCCGGGCTGGATTTTTCCAGTGGCGACGAGATTCTCAATCAACTCGTCAATCGCCTCCCAGCGATTGGTTGCGCGCAAGTCGGGAATAATCTGCGCTTTGCTTAAAATATCACCCAAGTCCATACGTTGCTTATTTAAGGATTGAACCCATTCGCGTTTTAATTCAAGACAGAATTGTTGATAAATTTCCGGTTGAATTATTCGAACCGCCGCGCCAGCCAGTTAAAAATTTGTCCCGAGCTTTCCAGCCACCAGCCCAACGCGTTGAATAAACTGACTTTCGCGGTCAAAAACGGCAAGCCAAACAGCAACAAGCCGGTGTTGCCGAGGAAAATGATCACCGCCGAAAACAACCAGCCCTGCGACGTAATGTCCGATTGCCGCGTTTTCAAAGCGTGCCACGTCAAAGTCACATGAAACGCGTACGCCGCGCCGACGAACAGATGAAACCAGACCAGATAATTCCACCCATCCCAAAAGAAATGGCCGACGGCGAACACGGCAATGACCAGAGCCGCGTAAAACGGGAAAAAATACGGCGCCAGTGTGATGACAAAATTGGTTTTGCTCACGACGACATGGCCGCCGGCGGAAGTGACCTTCATTTTTTTCACCTGTCCGCCGAAAAGCCACGTCCACAACACATGCGTCAATTCGTGGCCGAACACATAAATCCACATCGGTTTGGGCAGCAGCAGAAAAATCACACCCCAGCACGCCGCGCCCGCCAGCAACGGCACCCAAACCACGTCCGCCTTGCCGCTGGCGCACAGCACCAGCCACAACGCCCGCGCCGCGCCGGCGCAGGCCGGCAGCAGCAGGATGGCGATGATGAATTTAATCCATTTCGGCACGCGGCCAGAATTCAGAATTCAGGATTCGGAAGCCAGCAGAAACGAAGCGTTGGAGTTCACGCTTCAGCGTGCCGGCGGAACAATCCCGCCGCGCGGGATGGAACTCCAACTCAATCCGGCTTGAAACTTGAGACCTGAAACTTGAAACTCGTCCGATGACACAAGACGAAGTTCTCCAGATTTTCCGCAACACCGGCGCGCTGCTCGAAGGCCATTTCATCCTTCGCAGCGGATTGCACAGCCGCCAGTACTTTCAATGCGCCCTCGCGCTCCAGCAAATGCCCGTCGTCGAAAAACTCGGCAGCGCCCTCGCCGACAAGGTCCGCCAATTCCGCGCCGGCACCGTCATCGCGCCGGCACTCGGCGGGCTGGTCATCGGACAGGAAGTCGCGCGGCAGCTTGGCGTGCGGTTCATCTTTGCGGAAAAAGAGGAAGGCAAGCTCGTGTTGCGGCGCGGATTCAAAATTACGCCCGGCGAAAAAACCCTTATCATCGAAGACGTGGTGACCAAAGGCGGTCGCGTCCAGGAGACGATTGATATTGTTCGCGCGCACGGAGGCCACGTCACCGGGGTCGCCGTGATTGTAGATCGATCCAAAGGCGCGGTGAATTTCGGCGTGCCCTTTGCCAGCTTGATTTCGCTCCAGGTCGAACTATTTAAGCCCGACAAATTGCCGCCGGATTTGGCGGCGATCCCGGCGATCAAGCCGGGCAGCAAATAAGCCGGACCGTTCCGGCGCAATTTAGACACAACAAGGGACAAGGAAGGGTTTGTGGTGGCCGGAAGAAAAGGAGAAAGTGTGGAAGATTGAGTTGCCTTATTACTGCCAAAAATGTTTCTACCCGTTGCCGGCGCTACGGGGTCGCACTCGGACGGCTTGCCATACTTGCCGTCGCCGCCATCGAGGCATCGGCGGCCCCGATGGAGTTGGAAGCCGAAAATGGGACTTTGACCGGGAACGCTTACGTTTCGACGTCGGTTTCCGGCTATTCCGGTGGCGGATACGTCACGGGCCTCCAGAGCACCAACGACACGATCAATTGGAGTTTCATGGGCACTCCGGGCCTGTACGACCTGGTCATCCGGTTCCGCTCACCCTTTGGTCAAAAGGGATTCGCCGGCTCAATCAATGGGCACGGATTCTCCGGCATGTTTCCATCCAACAGCGCTTTCGCCAGTTTCGACGCCGGTCTGGTCGAAGTGTTGACGGGTGCCAATACGCTTCAAATCGGCGGCGGCTGGAACTGGTACGAAATCGACCGCGGGGATCTTAATCCTGTGCCGACGCCAACGCCACCCGCACCGGTGCCGGCCACGTTGGTGGATACTCAAGCCACCTTCGCCACGCTGATGCTGATGAAAGCGCTGGTGTCGGACTACGGCCAGCACACCTGGGCCGGCCAGCACGATTCGTCCGAGATCAGCTATATCCAGGGGCAGACCGGACGCAAACCGGCGATTGTGGAAGGCGATCTGATCGATTACTCCCCCAGCCGCGTGCAGTACGGCGGCATGCCGGCAAACTACACGGAAAGCTATATCGCCCTCCAGAGCGCTGGACACGTGCTGGGGTTGTGCTGGCACTGGAACGCCCCCACCAACTTGATCAACACCATGGACCACGAGTGGTGGAGAGGATTTTACACCCATTCGACTACGTTCGATGTTGCCGCGGCGCTCGCCAATACCAATTCCGTTGAATACTCCCTCCTCCTGCGCGACATCGATGCGATCGCCGTGCAGTTGAAGAAGGTTTCCTCCAACAACATTCCGGTTCTGTGGCGCCCGCTGCACGAAGCCTCCGGCGGCTGGTTCTGGTGGGGAGCCAAAGGCTCCGGCCCCTTCAAGCAACTGTGGCGTCTGCTCTTCAACCGGCTGACCATCTATCACAACCTGCACAACCTCATCTGGGTTTTAACCAACGAAGACCCCGATTGGTACCCGGGCAATGACGTCGTCGATATCGTCGGCGTGGATGCCTACCCCCCCGACCCGACGGACGCCCTTTCGACCAACTGGGAGAATCTCAAATCCCAGTTCGACGGGGTCAAGCTGCTCACGCTGAGCGAGTTTGGCGGCGTGCCCGATGTGGAATGGATGCATGATTTCGGTGTTTGGTGGTCCTACTTCTCGCCTTGGGCCGGATCTTTCATCGAAGGTGCGCCAATCGCCACCCTGACGCGGATCTACCAGTCTCCGGAGGTGATCACTTTGGATGAACTCAACGCCGTGCCGCCAGCCATCACCAGCAGCGGACCTTCGGTCGCCGGCACCTTCCAATTGAACGGCACCGGTCCGCGGGGCTCCACTTATCATATGCTGGCCTCGACCAACCTGGCGCTGCCGATGGCCAGCTGGTCGGTGCTTACCAACGCCACGTTTTCCGGTGGCGTATTCACCTTCACCGACAAGCAGGCCACCAATTACCCGTGGAGGTTCTACCAGGTCGTGACCCCCTGAAAAGCAACCGGCAAACGACCGCCGGACCTCACCCCAATTCCCGCCGTCAAACCGGGGAGCAAATAACCTTGGAGCGCCGGCCTCCGGCCCGGCGTGGTTTCGGATTGGAACATCGAACACTGAACACCCAACATCGAACATCGAATTAAATAAGAACGGACAAAAACTTCGATGTTCGGCGTTCGACGTTGGATGTTCGATGTTTTCCAACTTCGTGCCGGGCCGGAGGCCGGCGCTCCGCCGCACTGTGCCAAACGGCACTCCGACTGTGCCACTGTGACGCTTTTGGCACTATTTTTTAGCCGGCCGTAAAACAGGAAAAGTAGAAATCCGCCCTTTTTTTACAATGCTTTCCTATCGTTTTTGGAATTACGGCACTGTTATTGCATGGGAACAGGGAGCAGACAACCAATTTTTATCTTTTTATGGCAAAAGTATTAGGCATTGATTTGGGCACAACGAACTCCTGCATGGCGGTCATGGAAGGCGGCGAACCGCTCGTGCTGGAAAATTCCGAAGGCAAACGCACCACGCCGTCCGTCGTCGCGTTTACGAAAAGCGGCGAGCGGCTCGTCGGCGAATCAGCCAAGCGCCAGGCCGTCACCAACTCGCGCAACACCGTTTACTCCATCAAACGTTTCATGGGCCGCAAATTTGACGAGATTCAGGAAGAACAGAAACGCGTCCCCTATAAAGTCGTTCGCGCTTCGAACGGCGATGCCGCCGTGGAAGTGGAAGTGGACGGCAAGCCCAAGGCGTTCACGCCGCCCGAAATTTCCGCGATGATTCTGGGCAAGCTTAAAGCCGACGCCGAAATGCGTCTGAGCGAGAAAATCACGCAAGCCGTCATTACCGTTCCCGCCTATTTCAACGATTCCCAACGCCAGGCCACCAAGGACGCCGGCAAGATTGCCGGACTCGAAGTGCTCCGCATCATCAATGAGCCGACCGCCGCATCGCTCGCCTATGGCCTCGACAAGAAGAAGGACGAAAAAATCGCCGTCTATGACCTGGGCGGCGGCACGTTCGACATTTCAGTTTTGGAAATCGGCGACGGCGTTTTTGAGGTGAAGGCCACCAACGGCGACACGCACCTCGGCGGTGACGACTGGGACAACATGCTCATGGACTGGATTCTCGACGAATTCAAAAGGGAATCCGGCATGGATTTGCGCAAGCAGCCTGACGCGCTCCAACGCATCAAGGAAGAGGCCGAAAAGGCCAAGATCGCCCTCAGCTCTGCGCAGGTTTACGACATCAATCTGCCATTCATCACGGCGGACGCCAGCGGACCGAAACACATTTCGATGAAGCTGACCCGCGCGAAGATGGAACAGCTTTGCGACAAACTTTTCGAGCGCACCATCGCGCCGGTGAAGGCCTGTTTGAAGGACGCCGGCATTGACGTGGCGAAGATTGACGAACTCGTGCTCGTCGGCGGCATGACCCGCATGCCGAAAGTCGTCGAAGTGGCGCACTCGCTCGTCAACAAACCGCCGCATCAGGGCGTGAATCCGGACGAAGTCGTCGCCATCGGGGCCGGCATCCAGGGCGGCGTGCTCAAGGGCGAAGTCAAGGACGTGCTATTGCTCGACGTGACCCCGTTGTCACTCGGCATCGAGACGCTCGGCGGCGTGTTCACGCGGCTCATCGAGCGCAACACCACGATTCCGACCCGCAAATCGGAAATTTTCTCCACCGCGTCAGACAATCAGCCCGGCGTGGAAATCCATGTGTTGCAGGGCGAACGGCAATTTTCCAAGGACAACAAGACCATTGGCAAGTTTCATCTGACCGACATTCCGCCCGCGCCGCGCGGCGTGCCGCAGGTCGAGGTGACGTTCGACATTGACGCCAACGGCATTTTGCACGTGGGCGCCAAGGACCTCGGCACGGGCAAGGAACAGAAGATCACCATCACGGCCAGCAGCGGCCTCTCGAAGGACGAAATCGAGAAGATGCGCAAGGACGCCGAGGCGCACGCCGACGAGGACAAGACCAAACGCGAGGAGGTCGAGACGCGCAACGAGGCGGACGGCGCGGTGTATCGCTCCGAAAAGATGCTCAAGGACAACGCCGACAAGATTTCCGGCGACGACAAGGCCAAGATAGAGAAGGCCGTTGCGGACGTGAAGGAAGCGCTCAAAGGCACGGACGCCGCGGCCATCAAATCTGCGGGCGAAAAACTGAACGAAGTCTGGCAGGCGGTTTCCACCGAGCTTTACAAGGCGGCTTCGGCAAAGGCGCAGGCTGAAAAAGGCCAGGCGCAACCGCAGCCGGAAGGCGGCGAGCCGAAATCCGACGACAAAAAGAAGGACGAAGGCGTGATTGACGCCGAGGTCGTGGACGAGAAGAAATAATTTTCCCATCGCGGGTGCGGCGGGATTTGATTACGATTAACAAACCAACCAACAAGGAAAACAAACTATGGCACTGAACATTAAACCGATCGGCGACCGCATCCTCGTGGAACCGGTCGAAGAGAAGGAAACCAAGAAGGGCGGCATCATCATTCCCGATACCGCCAAGGAAAAGCCGCAGGAAGGCATCATCATCGCCCTCGGCACCGGCAAAACCAACGACGACGGAAAGAAAATTCCGTTTGAAGTCAAAAAGGGCGACCGCGTGCTCGTGAGCAAATACGGCGGCACCGAAATCAAAATTGACGGCAAGGAATACAAGATTTTGTCCTCGGACGACATCCTCGCCGTGATTGTCTGATTCACTCAACCATCAACTCTCAACTAAGAACCAAATAATTATGGCAGCAAAACAATTACTATTTGATGAGGCGGCGCGGCAGGCGATCCTGCGCGGCGTCCAGAAGCTCTCGAAGGCGGTCGTCGCCACGCTCGGACCCAAGGGCCGCAACGTGGTCATTGACAAGAAATACGGTTCCCCCACCGTCACCAAGGACGGCGTGACCGTCGCCAAGGAAATCGAACTGGAAGACCCCTATGAAAACATGGGCGCGCAAATGGTCCGTGAAGTCGCCAGCAAAACCAGCGACACCGCCGGTGACGGCACGACCACGGCGACAGTTCTCGCGGAGGCGATTTATCGCGAAGGTCTCAAATATGTGACTTCCGGCGCCAACCCGATCGGCATCCAGCGCGGCATCAACAAGGCCGTCGAAGCCGCCGTGTCGCATCTCGACAAGATTACCAAGAAGGTCAAGGACAAGGACGAAATCCGCCAGGTCGCCGCGGTGTCGGCCAACTGGGATTTCCAAATCGCCGACAAAATCGCCGAGGCAATGGACAAGGTCGGCAAGGACGGCACGATCACCGTCGAGGAAGCCAAGTCCATTGAGACGACGCTCGAAGTCGTCGAGGGCATGCAGTTCGACAAGGGCTATCTATCGCCTTATTTCGTCACGAATGCGGAGACGATGGAAGTGAAGCTCGAAGACGCTTACATCCTCAATTACGAAAAGAAAATCAGCAGCCTGAAGGACCTGTTGCCGTTGCTCGAAAAAGCCGCGCGCTCGGGCAAACCGCTGCTCATCATCGCCGAGGAAGTCGAAGGCGAAGCGCTCGCGACCCTGGTCGTGAACAAGCTGCGCGGTACGCTCAATGTCTGCGCCGTGAAGGCCCCGGGCTTCGGCGACCGCCGCAAGTCCATGCTTGAAGACATCGCCGTCCTCACCGGCGGCAAGTTCATCAGTGAAGACCTCGGCATCAAGCTGGAGAGCATTGAACTGACCGACCTCGGCCGCGCGAAATCAATCGTCATCGACAAGGAAAACACCACCATCGTCGAAGGCGGCGGCAAATCGTCCGACATCCAGGGCCGCGTGAATCAAATCCGCCGCCAGATCGAGGAGACGACCAGCGATTACGACCGCGAGAAATTGCAGGAACGCCTGGCGAAGCTTGCCGGTGGCGTGGCCGTCATCAACGTCGGCGCTGCGACCGAGACCGAGATGAAGGAAAAGAAGGCGCGCGTCGAGGATGCGTTGCACGCGACCCGCGCGGCGGTCGAGGAAGGCATTGTGGCCGGCGGCGGGGTGGCTCTAATCCGCTGTCTGCCCGCCATTGAAACGGTCAAACCTGCCAACGACGACGAGCGGATTGGCGTGGACATCGTGAAGCGCGCGATTGAATCACCGACTCGCGCACTCGCAACCAACGCGGGCGTCGAAGGCTCAGTGGTCGTCGAGGAAGTCAAGAAGCGCAAGGGCAACGAAGGTTACAATGTCGCCACCGACGAATATGAAGACCTCGTGAAAGCCGGCATCGTGGACCCGAAGAAGGTCACGCGCTCCGCGCTGCAAAACGCGGCATCCATTGCCGGTTTGCTGCTCACAACCGAGTGCCTCATCACCGACGTTCCGGAGAAGAACAAGCCGGCCCCGATGGGCGGCGGCGCTCCGGACATGGGCGGCATGGGCGGCTACTAATCCGTTCGCAAGTTCGAAAAAATTCAGGCGAGGCTGGAAGCAATTCCAGCCTCGTTTTTTACTGGGATGAACAGAAGTCGCGAAGCGTTTTGGAGTGCGCCAGCCCTCTGGCGCTATTCCAGTTGGTTCTTAACCATTGGTGTGAGCGGGGCCGAAAACAATTCCAGCCCCGCTTTTTATTTGGATGAACAGAAATTTCCACCCTTCAGGTTCCCTTAAGATTCACTCGTATAAAAAGTGGCAGGACGAGCTATCATAAGCTAAAATTGGGAAAACTATTAATGAAGATTTTTTGTCAGGGAATGTCAGCCGCCTTCTTTGTCGTGAGCCTCAATATCGGCGCGGCTTGGGCGGACACAGGCCATCCCGCCCAAGCATACGTTGAAGGCGAGGTCATCGTTACTTTCAAGCCGCCGGTGACTTTGAATGCCGCCCGACAGGCGCTGGGCAACCACTCGCTGCCGTTGACGAAACATTATGCCGAACTTTCCCGGCACCGGGGACGCCATTCGGGTTTGGTGCGCGCCAAAAACCGAACGACGGCGGAACTGATTGCCGAGTTGAGCCAGGACCCGGCGGTCGAAACGGCTGAACCGAATTACCTGCGCTGGGTCACCGGCGGGCCGGCGCCCAATGACGCGCTGTTTACCAACCTGTGGGGATTGCGAAACACCGACCAGTTGGTCAACGGCTCGGAGGGAACATCCAACGACGACATCAAGTTTGTCGGGGCTTGGGGGCTGGCACGGCCAACCACAAATCAAATGGTTGTCGCCGTCATTGATACCGGGGCGGATTACACGCACCCGGACCTGGCCGGAAACATGTGGACCAATTCCGGCGAGACAGCCGGCAACGGAGTGGATGATGACGGGGACGGATATGTGGACGATTATTACGGTTATGATTTTATCGACGGCCTTCCCAACCCTACAGACTCCGGTTTTCATGGAACGCATGTCGCCGGAACCATTGCCGCCTCGGGCAACAACCAGTTGGGCGTGATCGGGGTGAACTATCAAGCCAGGATCATGGCACTCAGGGTGTCCAGTGACGGCAACTCGATGCCCGATTCCGCCATCATCGAGGCCATTCAGTACGCGACCATGATGAAAAACCGTGGCGTGAATATTGCAGCCATCAATGAATCCTTCGGAGGTGGCGGGTCGAACAGCACCGAGCGCGCCGCCATGCAGGCTGCCGGCAATGCCGGCATCATCTTTTGCGTAGCGGCGGGAAACAACACCAGCGACAATGACACCACCGCCATTTATCCCGCCAGTTACCGGCTGACCAATATGATTGTCGTGGCCGCCACCGACCAAAACGACGCCCTGGCCAGCTTTTCAAACTATGGCACCAACACCGTGGACTTGGGTGCGCCCGGCGTGAACATCCTGTCCACGTTGCCCGTTTCCCAAGCGGGCACGCTTGCCTATGTCCAGCAGGGGTCCACAACCTACGCCGCCAACGAGATGACGTATTCCGGCACTACCACCGGCATCACCGCCACGGTTTATGATTGCGGGCTGGGCTATCCCACGAATTTTCCGTCGGCCGTGCGCAGCAACATCGCACTGATCGTCCGCGGCACTCTCACCTTTTCAAACAAAGTCGCCAACGCCATGGCGGCCGGTGCCCGCACGGCCGTCATTTACAACAATACCAACGGCAACTTTCTCGGCACATTGCAAGCCAGCAACAACTGGATTCCCGCCGTTTCCTTGTCCCAAGCTGACGGGCTCGCGTTGAAAGCAATCCTCCCCGCCACCGGAACAGTCGTCAACACCCCTGATCCCGCACAGATATATCAATATCTTGACGGCACTTCGATGGCGACGCCCCATGTATCCGGCGCAGTCGCTTTCGCCGCGATGAATTTTCCCAACGAAACCGTGACCCAACGGATCCAGCGCGTCCTTGCCAACGTGGAGGTCATCCCCGGTTTGAAAAGCAAGGTGCGCACCGGCGGACGGCTCAACTTGCAACGCATGGTGGATACGGACACCAACGGCCTGCCGGACTGGTGGGAGCTGCAGTATTTCGGGCACCTGACCGGCACTGACCTCAATGCCGACGCCGATCACGATGGCATGAACAACCTGGCGGAATGGCTGGCCGGAACGAACCCAACCAATGCCGCCTCCTGCCTGCGGCTGACATTACTGCCTCCCGCCAACACCAATGGCGTCGTGCTCAGATGGCCGAGCGTCGCCGGAAAGGTCTACCGGCTCGAACGCGCCACCAACCTGTTCATCGGCTTCAATTCGGTGGTGCGCACAAACATCGCCGCCACGGCCCCGACCAATATCGAAGCCGACACAACGATCCTGCCTGGGAACACCCGCTTTTACCGGGTTCGCTTGGAGCAATAGCAGACGTATCCACTCCGATAGTGCCGCTTAAAAGCTGCGGTTAAGGAAGAACCGGACGAAGCAGGGCTGGAGGAAATTCCAGCCTCGTTTTTTATTCAATCGGAACCCTGAATCGGGTCGCGAAGCGACGTTGGAAATTAGCCCGGCACAAGGTGCCGGCTTCATCGTCCCAAAAGAATCCGTCCTGAAGGGACGGAGGGAATTCATAATCACCTTCCTTTGTTCCTTCGGGACATGAACGGTTGGGGGCGATTGCACCAGCTACTTTGTGGCTGGCTAATTTCCGATGCCGCTCTGCGGCTGTCATTTCAGACTTTGAAAACACACTCTTGCGTTTGCCGACAAGCTGAAGCTTGAACTCCAAAATCAAGCAGCGCTGTTTGCCGTCGGTCCGGCGGGTTTTTCCTGGAGCCGGTGCAATTGGTTTTCAAGCTGCACCACGCGGGTGTTGAGGCGTTCCAGAATTTTACGCACGTCGGCGGGAATGGCGACACAGTCCGCGCAATGATGTCGCGTGGCATCGCTACCCTTGATGGGATATTCGAATTTTTTCCCGCAGGCGCGGCAGGTGCGGGGGCGTTGGCCGGAGGTGACTTTTTCCATGAACTAAAACGGTTGCCGGATTTGACCGGTTGGTGAAGAGAACCTTCCCCTCTCCCGGGCCCGCTCTGCGTGGACCACCCTCTCCCCGCCCAAGCGGGAAGAGGGACGGGGTGAGGGGTTCGTCATTTTCATCCGAAATCTATTATATCAACCAGCGGGAGCATTGTTCAACGTTGTCGTTTTTCGAGGTCGCGGACGGCGCTGGTGACACCGCCGTCCATCAGCAGGCGGCGGTCGCGCGAGCGGGTTTCGCCCACGGCCGTAACGCGGATGGCGGCTTCGTCGGTGACGGGACATTCGTGTTCGCAAATGCCGCAGCCGATGCAGAGCGCGGGGTCCACGTAAGGCCGGCGCAGCGTGATGAGATTGCCGTCGCGCTTGGTAATGGTGACTTCGCGCGAATAAATCGCCTTGGGCGAGACGGGACAGACTTCCTCACAGACGACACACGGGGTTTCCATGGCCCACGGCAGGCAGCGGCCATGATCGAAAAATGCCGTGCCGAGCCGGATCGGGCCTTCCCCGGCGAACGGTCCGAGGCCGGTCTTTTCCTCAATGGTGATGCGCTGGATCGCGCCGGTGGGGCAGACCTGGCCGCAGAGCGTGCAGTTCACCTCGCAGTAGCCGAGTTTCATGTTGAGGATCGGCGTCCAGAGGCCTTCCAGACCGGATTCCATCAGCGCCGGTTGCAACACATTCGTCGGACAGGTGCGGAGGCACTGGTCGCATTTGATGCAGCGTTCGAGAAAATCCTTTTCCTCCACCGAACCGGGCGGACGAATGACCTTTTTGTCGTAATTCCGGTCCGACGCGCCGGAGGCCCGGCCAAAAGCATAAAAAGTCAGGCCCAGCAAGGTGCCGAAAAATGCGCGCCGGCCCGGCACGATGGGCGCGGTGATTTCGCGCTGGAGCGGCGGCATGAACTTGAACGAAATGGCGTCTTCAGGACAGTCTTCGATGCAGTTGAAGCAGACGAAACATTCACTCTTGCGCAATTGCGTGTGTGGGTCGGACGCGCCTTCGCAGCTTTTCAGGCAGAGGTCGCAGTCCACGCACTTGTGCGGGTCGCGGTCAATGCGCCACAGCGCGACCGTGGACAGTGTGCCGAGAAACGCGCCGAGCGGGCAGAGCACACGGCAGAAAAATCGCGGAATCACCACGTTCATGCCAACGAGGAACACGAGCAGAAAACCAATGACCCAGGCGCCGACGTGAAAGTATTGCCGCACGTAAATGCTCGACGGAAAAAAGAGGTTCAGCATCGGCAAAATCGCCGCGGTCATCGAGCGATGAAACAGGCAGATCGGGTCGAGCCAGCCGATTTGCAGGCTGCCGAAAACCGCCGCCACAATCATGCCGATGAGGATGACGTATTTGAGCGAGTATAGTTTTTTGTAGCGGTTGGCCTCGATGCGTTCGCGCTCCTCCGCGCGGCGTTTGCCCATCAACCAGCCAATGAAATGGTGCAGGATGCCGTAGGGACAAATCCAGTTGCAGAAGATGCGCCCGAACAGCAGCGTCGGGATGACCAGCAGCAGGCTCCACAGCAAACCCATGTAAACCGTGTGCGTGGTGATGGCCGTGGCGAAGGAAACCAGCGGGTCGAGTTCGAGGAACAGCGAGACCGGATAGCCTTTGAGATACCGCAGGTCGGTGACAAAGACGAAAAACAGAAACAGGCTGAAGAAAAAAACCTGGGCGATGCGGCGGGCGGTGCGGGTTTTCATGGCACAAAAACAGTTAAACGCAGAGGCGCAGGGAACGCAAAGTTTCGCCGAGACGGCGGCCAGGATTTTGGACTGCGGTGGCAAAGCGCAGCGGCGACACCGCTTTTCGACTGCGGACAGAGCTTCCAAAGCGGCGTGGCGCTTCGCTTCCCGCCGCAATCCAAAAAGATTTGGTTGCGGCTTCGCCGCGCTGCGTCGCTGCGTTGTAAGTGTGAGTTCACGCCTGAACTTCCTTGTAAAGCGTGTCCTTCCAGTTTTTGTTGCCCAAGCCGCGTTCGTGGGCCTTGTGGATGTAGGTCAGCTCGGCGAGGTCGCGCTCCATCAGGTGCGTGTAACCGTAGCTGTCCACGGCCACCATGTCCGTGCCCGCGACCACCGTGTTCATCGGCTTCACATCGGAGAGACGTCCGCCGGTCGGGCCGTTTTTCATCAGCACGTTCATGCCGTCGAGCACAACGAGCGTCGGCTTCATCATCAGCGCGAAATCCGAGACAATGCTGTGAATATATTGATGGAACTGGCTGCGGCGTCCGCCCAGCAGGCCATACCAGTTTTTCATCGTCATCGAGGCGTGGCAGAGGTTGTGATCCTTGCACGGCGCGACGCCGATGACTTTCGTCGCCTTCTTGAACGGCTCGTGGAAGAACGTCCAGTTGCGGAGAACTTCGCCGTCGAGTTGCAACGGCGCGAAGGAACCGGTTTCCGGGTAAAGCAAATCCACGTTCAAATCGTCGGCCACCTGGCGCAGGCCGCTCTTGAGAAAACAACCGGCCGGGCTGTTGATCGGGTTGTCGGCAATGAACACCCTGGCCGCGCCGGCTTCGAGCACGAGCTTCGCCACAGCGCGCAACGTTTCCGGATGGGTCGTCGCCGCGAGCGCGGGCGGAGTGTCGAACGCGACGTTCGGTTTGATCATGACCACGTCGCCCTTGCGAATGAAGCGCGACATGCCGCCGAGCGCGCCGATGGCGGCGCGGATGGTTGTATCGTGTTCCGCGCCGTGCGCAATCGCGAGCGAGGGCAGGGTTTTGTTCGGCTCGAGGGCATAACTCGGAAGCTGCAACCCCTTTTCCAACTCGAAGCCGGGGACAAAATGTTTCGGCTGCCACAGGGCGTAACCGCCCGCGGCCGCGCCGGCGAGCAACGCGCCGGTGGCACCCGCGCGGACGAGGAATTCGCGCCGACTGATACCGTCATCGCTGCTGGGTTCGTTCTGGGCTTCAGGTTTCATGGCCGAAATCAAAATGCGCTCGCGTTCGCGCGGCAGCGTCTTGGACTGCGGCAGCCCTCTGCCGCTTTGGACTCAACAAGCCGCTCCCGAATAGCGCCAGAGGGCTGGCGCACTCCAAAACCTGGCGGACATATTCTCGCTTCATGGCAATTTCCCCTCCAGATATTTTTCGACAAATTGCCGGGCTTGGTCCCCGTCGTCGGCGTCCACGACCCCGCCGATTTCGCCGTCCCGCTGATAAATTACCTTGAACGAACCGAAATTCTGGGCCGCAAAAATCTTCGCGCCGTTCACGTCCGGCAGCGCCGTCACCTTGCCGCCGAACTGGCCGGCAAAATCCAAGTACGATTTCCACGCAGCGGCGGCGTCTGCCGGGGTCGCCACCATCAGGAAAAACGGCAGTTTTTTGCCGGCAAAATCATAGTTCGCCTGAAAAACGTTTTTCAAAAACGCCTGGCCTTGGGCGTTCTCCTGCACAAACTGGACGCTCGCCGGATCCAGCCCGGTTACCGGCAAACGGCGGCGGGCGTCGAGGCCGGTGTCGTCGTCGGGGAGATTTTTCGCGCGGTCCTCCGCGATGGCTTTCGCCAGCCCGAGGGTTTTCGAGTTTTGATCTGAAGCCATCACCTGGATGTAGCGCGGGCCTTGCCGGAAGAAGAATCCCATCCCGCTCGCGTAGCCGTCCGGCGCGAAAGCCAGCGGCCCGCCCTTCGGATCGCGCTCCAGCGCGAACATGCCGAAGGCGTTGACCGGCGTGTCGAAGCGGTATTCATAAACGTCCACGAAACTGCCGGACGTGCCGGTGATGGAGAAAGAACGGCAGCGAAGTTTTTGAAAATTAAAATTCAGGTAGGCCGGAGCGCGCCCGTCAATTTTCTCGAACAAATTGTCCGCGTTATAAAATTCCGTGTCGCTCATCGGCTTCAGCCCGGCGAGTTTGATTTCCAGCGGCTCGCCTTTGGCGGCCGGTGCGGGAGCGGCAGCGGCACCCTCGGCGGGTTCGATGGTGGCTTCACCTTCGCCGTCGGCTTGAGGTTTGACGGCGGCCTTTGTTTCCCCCGGGCCGACGTCCGCCCCACGAGCGGTGCCCGATTTCCCTTCGACGACCGCAGCGGTGGATTTCAACGCGTCGGGGTTGAGCGCGAAACGGTCGGGATTATAGTGTTTTCCCTTAAACCAGATGGCAACGCCGATGACGACAATCAAAACGACGGTGATCAGGCTCACGATGCGCTCCACCGACGAAACTTTTGTGCGCCGGAAAGTTTTACGATTTCCGGTCGGAGGTTTGGCGGCGGCGGGGGCGGCCATGCGTCAAAACCGGCTCACGCGAAGTTGCGCTGGGCGCGCTTCACGATTTCCGGGTAATCAATGCGGAACGCGCAGCGGTCGCGCAACGCGGCCAGATCCACGTCTGCGGCATTGCGCGCGGACGACGGCAGGGCATGGTAAAATTTCCGCGCCTCGGCGAGGCCATCCTGCTCGTAGTAAGTCACGAAGCGGGCGATGTCGAGCAACGCGAATCCGGACGTGGCGGCAAACGCATCACAGGACGGACAGCCCGGACACATCGTGCGCCGGCTGGCGAGGATGGTTTCCTTGAGCAGGTTGATCTGCGCCGTTTTGAGGGGCGTTTTGTAACTGCGCGCGGCAGCAGAGCTGGCCTGCATTTGATTCACGTTGTCAATCATGTTGCACACGACGGAAATTCGCGGGTCACTCCAGCACGCTTGCAGCACAGCTTGGTGAGTGGTCAGGTCAAGCCTGTCAAATTCGGGCAGGCGCTTGGGCACGTCGCCGGTGTTGCGCATGGTCTTCATTGCCACCAGCCCGAGGCCGGTCTTGTACGCCGCATCCAATGCCCGGTCAAAGGCGTCGCCTTTGGTAAAGAACGGCGTGTATTTAAGCATGATGATGTCCACAAACCCGCCTTGCGCGGCGGCGTTGAGGTAATCGTTCAATCGTCCGTCGTGGCAGGAAAACCCGACCATTTTGACCTTGCCCGAGCTTTTGAGTTGTTCGGCGACTTTTTTGAACTCGTCGCTCTTGGGCCATTCCAGCGAGGCGTCGCCGTATTCGCGTGTGCCGAGGCCATGGATGAAAAAGGCGTCGAGATATTTGGTGCCGCAGGCGTCGAGCCGGCGGTCAATCATTTCCAGCAACTGTTTGGGCCCCTGCTTGGGATGGTCTTTGGAAACGAGAAAAATTTCCTTGCGGCGTTCGGGATACTTCGCGAGCCATGCGCCAAAAATTTTCTCAGACTTGCCACCGAGATAACAATCCGCCGAGTCGAAATAACGGATGCCCATGGACCAGGCGAGGTCAATGTAGTCCGGGCTGAGGGCGCTCATCATGCCGCCGAGGCACAACATGGAGGCTTGCGGGCCATTTTTCCCAAGCTGGCGTTTGGGCAGCGGCGCAGCAGTTGCGGCGGATGCCGGCGCGTCCCCGGCGGACACGGCCTGCGTCATCATTGCCGGTGCGGCCGCCAGCGCAACGGGCAGGGTCAGGGTGGTCTTGAGAAAATGCCGCCGCGAGGTTTGCAACTTGTTTTCGTGCATAAGCTTTTAAGTTTCCGCAAAAGTAGCACTCGTTTGAGATCCCCGCAACGGGAATTGAATCCGGCCTGCTCCCCTGTTTTGTAAATTCCTTGCCGCCAATTGCTGATTCCCTCCTGCCGCGCCCCTTGACCCTCAACCAAGAACACTCAACCGTTCCAGCGCCACCGCCGCCGGATTCTTTTTGGATTTCGCATCATTTTCCATGTCCGCAGCATGACACTAACCGGAATGCGACTGAAGGCCGAAAAAGAAAGTGAAAGGGTCTGTCCTTGAAAGATGACATTTCTGAAAATGGGTCAATCGCACACATCGCACTTTTCTTTTAGGGTGCAGTTTTGCGGACTGCCGTCCGCTCCTGGCAACTCAGTTTTTGACCAGCGTAACGCTGCCGTCTCTGCTGACGTGCGCGATGAAAGGCGGCCCTGTCGTTTTGCAGAGCTTTTTCATTGCGGGCAGGGCCTTGACGAAAATCTGGCCGACTTCCGCGCCGCTCAAATCTCCACGCGCGGTCAGGACGAAGGCACGGACCTTGGCGGCAAGCAATGCTTGAAGTTCAATCGCACGGTATCGAATGTTTTTATCTTTGGGGAGCACGATCCAACCGTTTTTGCCAACCTCGGTCAGCCATTTCTCATCTCTCGTGTCTTGCCGGAAAAGTTAATCGTGAGCGCGAACTATTTCGCCCGCGCTGCGGAGCATCTCGGGAATAATTCTGCGACCCAGGCACCGATCAACGAAAAACACCCAATCCGGGGTTGCGTCCATTAAGATTTCCTTGAACGCTTCAGAGCCAAGGCCATCTTCAGGCGGCGAGGGCAAGCTCGCAGCGGACTGCTTCTTCGACGGGTCCTCGTTGGCAACCATAGTCCCGGGCCAGTTCGTCAACAGATTCGCCGGCCTTGTAACGCTCCGCGATGATGCCGGTAGCGATACCCGTTCCCGCTATCGTCGGGCGACCGAATGAAATCCACGGGTCTATGACAATAACCTTCGGCTCATCCAGTTGGCGTTTGCGTGTAAAAGGATAGAGCCGGGCAGCCAAGCCAGTGGCGTCGTGTTCAACGCGGCGCAAGTGAGCGGCGAGCATTTCTTTCATTGCCAACTGTCCGGCCTCGGAGACGGCAATTAGTTTCTCGAAACGCGACAAGAAGAGCGCAACGCCGTCCGTCTGAAACTTATGGTCTGCCAGCGGATGCTTGGAACCGAACTGCTTTTTCACGTAGTCCAGCGCAACACGAACATCGGGCAGCGGGATGTTGTGTTCACGCCGAATGGCGTCCAAGACGTGAGCTTCAACCAGATTCACGAATGAAAGCGAGGCGAGTTTGGGGTCGGGGAGTTTGATCACTGGTTTGAAAAACCGTTTTCCGCGTTCAATCGGGTAATAGCGGCCACGCACCCATGAGCGCAACGTCGCAAGCGGGATGCGCAAGTAGTGCGCCGCCTCCGCCAGACTGTAGGCAGGCATCTCGCGAGGGTCGTTGGCTACGGCTTGGTTGGTGTGTGTTTTGAATGGCATTGCCAGCTTTCCGGTTTCCGGTTCAAAGATGATTCCAAGCGCAGCGTAATGCAAGGCACTATTTACAGCCTGGCCGCCGCGATGCCGGGGTGAACGGTTCAAATCAATTCGCTGGTTGCGGCGAACCGGAATCAGAGTGGTGGAGGCGGCGGGAATTGAACCCGCGTCCCTGGCAAACAAACCAGCCGCGACTACATGCTTAGTCCGGATAAAGTTTTCTGCTGTGCGATGGCGTCCGGACTCGAATCGCACTGCCTAGTCCGCATGATAAGATCTCGGTTGCCAGCGCGCAGACTCCGTCGGCAACCCAACCTGCTGTGGCGTCCGTCCACCGTAGCAGGTGTCCAGTGGCGGACGTCGAGGCCTTAGGCCGCGAGAGCTAGTTCTTGATTAGCTGTTTGTTTTGGTTCGATTTTTTACGAGGCCAACGAACCATCCTCGGCATGCCGCCTCTGGCGCGTTCCCCAAGTCGAAACCAGTGCGCCCCCATCATTCGATTCGGCACTACTATAATCTTTCAATTTACCGCGCCGGTCAAGCGCCGCGCAACGGGAGACAACGGGTGAAAAGAAGTGCATTTTTGTGCCCCGGTGCGGTAATTATTGATTACAACGAAATTAGGCATTATGGGCCGTACCTATTTGTTCGAATGTTCCAAGTGCGGTTACGCCGCCCGCGTCGCCGGCGGCGCGGACGAGGGCGGGCATTTTGCCGTCCAAACCATCGCCTGCGCCGATTGCAAGGCGCTCCACGACGCCGTGACCCGGTTCAAAGCTTCGCTGCGATTCAGGGAAAATCCGCCCAAGACCGCGCCGAAATTCGCCGCGGTGTTGAACCGGCTGCCGCCGCGCAGTGCATGCCAATGGCTGAAATTTAAACCGGCTTGTCCAGTCTCGCCATTACATCGTATCCGCATCTGGAAACAGCCGGACAAATGTCCGAGGTGTGGAATTTTTCTGGAGCAAAACGCCATTCCGTTCCGCATCTGGGATTGAACCTGAAACCCAAAGCAGCCGCCGCCGTCAGTCGGCGCACACTTTTGGAATGGCGCGGACTCATGTCCGCGGCTACGGATAAAAAGGCCGCGCTTACGGCACGATGACGCGCAACTTTTCGCGCTCGACCGAGAAGGTCGCGGGCAAATGACCGACCCACTCTCCGTCCAGTTCAAAAGCCGCCGCCGCGTCGCCCGTTAATTCGAAGGTCGCTGTGCGGACGCGTTGCACGACGCGCTCCGGCAATCTTCGCCGCGCAAGCAAACCGGGTGCGCAACGAAACATCGTCAGCCAGTTGATGCGCGGGAAAACGCAAAGGTCCAGCAGTCCGTCGCGCAGGTCCGCCGCGGGGAGGACCCCAAACGATCCGGCGTAGAACCGGCCGTTGCCGATCAAAACCAGTTCACCCCGGACCTCCCGGCCTTCTGCGCGGACAATGATTTTGGGTTTTTGTTCCCGCAGGGCCTTCAGCCCGGCGATGAGGTAGGCCAGCGGGCCGATCTTTTTCTTGTGCCCCCAGTCCACCAATTCAATCGCGCGCGCGTCCATACCGGCCCCGGCGAGCTGGGCGAAGTATTGTTTTTGGCGCGTGCCGTTCGCCGAAAATTCCACGCGCGGCAGGTCAATGCGCATTTCGCGTCCACGTTGCAAAACGTCCCAGGCACGTTCAATACGCAATGGAATTTTGAGTTCACGGGCGAAAACATTCACTGTGCCGAGCGGCAGCACGCCGAGCCGTGCGCGCGCAAAGCCGTCCGGCGCGTCGCCAATGCCGTTAAGCACCTCGTTCACCGTGCCGTCGCCACCGGCGGCCACAATCAAATCGAAACCTTCGCCCACGGCCTCCGCCGCGAGCCGGCGCGCGTCACCGGGAGCAGTGGTGGCCTTCAACGCGGACTGCCCGCCGATTTCGTCCAGATGACGGCGAAAGTGTCGGGCTTTGTTGCCGCGGGCCGCCGGGTTGAAAATCACACAGATGCGCACGCCCCGAATGATTTGTGGCGATCGGGCGGTTAGTCGAGGAGAAAACAAGGCGTTTGCTTGCGTTCGCCCCGCGTTTTTCCGAAACTGGGCCTTATGAACGACGCGGCGAATTGGAAAGTTCCCAAATGGATTTTTTTGATCGGCGACGCCGGGCTGATGATCTTCGGGTATTTTTTTGTCCTGCACTCACCCCTGCCGATCCGCCACTGGGAAATTGCCGCCGGCTGCGTTGCCGTCGGGGCCATCCTGGGGGTGGTCCCGTTCATTCTCGATTATCGTGCGATGGGCAAGGCCTTGGAAGTCAATGCGCTTGGCGCGGTCGCCGAAAAAATTCAAAATTTGGAAAAGCTCGCCGCGCAAATTTCTTCCGCCACGAACCAGTGGGCGGGCGTCCAGGAAATCGTGCAGGGCAACTCTGACAAAACGGTCGCCGCCACGAAGGGAATCGCCGACCGGATGACCGCCGAAGTCATTGAATTCAGCGAGTTCATGAAAAAAATGAACGACAGCGAGAAGGCCACGCTCCGGTTGGAAGTTGAGAAATTGCGGCGCGGCGAACTCGAATGGTTGCAGGTGCTGGTGAACATCCTCGACCACATCTTCGCGCTGCATGCCGCCGCCGCGCGCTCCGGCGACGCGAAGTTTGCCGCCCCCATCACGACTTTCCAGAATGCCTGCCGCGACACCGCGCGCCGCCTCGGCCTCACGCCGTTTGCCGCCGAACCCAATGAGCCGTTCGACGCCGAACGCCACCAGGTCGCGGGCAGCAAGGAAACGCCGCCGGCCGGCGCGGTCGTCGCCGAAACCATTGGTTCGGGTTACACGTTTCAGGGCCGGCTCTTGCGCCTTGCGCTCGTGCGCCTGCGCGGAGAAAATTCGCCTGCGGCAGCACAGATCGAAAAACCCGTTTCCACCGCATCGCCCGCGCCGGAAAATGGGGGAGATGAGTTTTCGCTCGAGTCGCCGGAGTGAAGATTGTGATAGCACCCGCCTCTGGCGGGTTCAATGCGGCGTCCCGCCGCATTGTCTTGATCGCTTGAGTGCATTGAAAATTTCGGGCGAGACGCCCAAAATGACCCGCGAGACGCGGGTGCTACCTTCCTGCTTTCACGTTCACCGTTTTCCGCGCGGACAAAAAGTGCAGCCACCAAGCAGTGACGGGGCGCGCATAAATTTTCTCCAGCGACTGCGCGTAAAGTTTCAGTTGCGGCGCGTAAAGCCGCGTTTTCTCCGGCAATTCATTCGCGCGAACTTCATCCGTCTTGAAATCCACCAGCCAGATTTCGGCCGGCAACAGCACCACCAGATCCGCCACGCCCTGCACAACAACAAATTCGTCTTCCAATCCCGGGGCCGATTTCAGGCCGGTGATGGCCGCCAGTTCCGCCGGACTGAAACGCGCCGTGAATGCCAGTTCGCGCCGGACGTTTGCCGCTTGCGCGCGAATTTTCCGGCCCGGCTCCGAATTCCAAAACGCCGCAATATCTTCCAGAGCCAATGCAGCGCGCTCATCCGCCGATAAAACTTTTTCCTGTTCCAAGCGGTTCGTTTCCAATTTAAGCGCCGCAATGTCGTTCGCGTTATCCAGCGCGACCTGTTGAAGAAATTTGTGGTGCGCCGTGCCAGCGTCCACCGCCGAAAGTTTGGTGCGCGAATTTCGCCGGGCCGCCGGCGCGAAATTCCGTGCCGGGAAAATTTGCTCCGCTTCGTCGTCCAGTTCTTCCTCCGCCTGGCGTCGCAATGCGGTCACCGACGATTTGGCCGGGCGCTGCGTCGCGGCGGCGAATGGGTATTTCCACGACAGTATCGCGTGCAGCCTTTCCGCTGTCGCGGCGTCAAGCTCGATTGTGTTTTTGTAGGAGACGACGTGAGGAGTCTCTGACTGGTCTTTAATTTGAGCCTCGTCACCTCGACTCCTACAGATTGAATCATCGCGAAGTTCCGCGTCGTCTGCGATGCGCCAGCGCAAATGCGGCAATTCGCCTTCAGTTGCCGTCGCCTTTGTGCCGCCCGTGTATTGTGCGAACCACAGCCCAAGCCAGTCTGCGTAACTTTTCGCCGCGACAATGGCTTGGGCCGTGATCGCTTCCGGTTTCAACCAAAGCGTTTCCCATTTTTTCTCCGTGACGGCGCCGGTCAAAATCAGCGTGTCACGCGCGCGGGTCAGGGCGACGTAAAGCAGCCGCAATTCCTCGCCCCATTGCTCGCGGCGCTGGTGCTGTTGCGCGAGCCAGTACGGCAGGCTCGGATACCGCCGGCCCGTGTGCGGCGGCTTGATGCGTGGACACAGGCCGAAGGTCTCGTCAAAAATGATTTCACCGCGCAGGTCCTGCGTGTTGAACGACTTGGCGAGATCGGCGACGGCGACGATGGGAAATTCCAGTCCTTTGCTCTGGTGAATGCTCATCAACCGCACGGCGTTTTCGTCCGCGACCGCCGCGACCTCCGGCTCAACCTCGGCCTCGCGTTGTGCCTCGATAAATTTCAAAAACCGGAACAATCCCTGCCGTTGAAATTGGTCAAACTTTTGCGCGAGACCCAGAAATCGTTCGACGTTGGCGCGCCGTTGCGCGCCGCGCGGGCGCGCGAGCAGCCACTCGGCGTAATACGTCTCGGCCAGCATGCTTTCCAGGCATTGCGACAGTGACGCCTGCCGCGCCAATTGCCGCCAGCGGCGGAATCGTTCCAAAAACCCTTTGATTTTTTGCAGCGTCTCATTCCGCATTCCGCATTCCGCATTCTGAGTTCGATTGAGCGCCGTCCAAAAATGCACGCCCTTCGCAGTCAGCCGAATCTGCGCCAGTTCGTCGAGGGACAAGCCGGCGAGCGGCGAACGGAGCACGGCGATGGCTGGAACGTCTTGCAATGGATTGTCCAGCAGTTGCAACAGGCTCAGCAAATCCATGATTTCATTGCTGTCGTAAAAACCGCCGCGCTCGACGACCAGCGGCACACCCGCGCGCTGAAATTCCTTCGCATAGATTTCCGCCTTGCCCGACGGCGCACGCAGCAACACCGCCATGTCGCGCCACCCGGCGGGGCGAAAGCGCTTTTTTTCCGCATCCCAAATTTCGTGTTTCCCGGCTTCAAGCCGCTTTAGCCGCAGGGCGAGCAGTCGCGCCTCCTTTTCCGTCTCCTGCAAATCGGCCAGGTCGTCATTGCTGGATTCAGCGTCGGTTTCCGCGTCGTTGCGGCCCTTTTTGAAACGCAAAAGCAGTTCCGCCCGCGGTGACGAATCGCCTGCCGCGCTGAGTTCCGCGCGGCGGTCGGGCGCGCCAAATTGCAGCCGCGCGTCGGCGTCGTAACGCACGCCGCCGATTTCCTCGCGCATGAGCGGCTCAAAAACGGAATTTACAAAGTTGAGCAGTCCCTCGCGACTGCGGAAATTTTCGGCAAGGTGAATGGTCTGCCCGTTTTTGCCGCGCCAATTTTGCGCGTAGTCGCGGAAAATTTTCGGGTCGGCCAAGCGAAAACGATAGATGCTTTGTTTCACGTCGCCGACGAGGAATCGGTTGCCAACGGGTGCTGCCTGCTGTCCTTCTCCCTCTCCTCCTTCGAGGAGGAGAGGGCGTAAAGCCCCGTGGGGGCCACGCCCCTTTACGGGGTCGGGGTGAGGAGGCAGATTATTTGCGAGTTCAACTCCTCTCACCCCGGCCCTCTCCCCGCTTGGGCGGGGCGAGGGAGACGAATCGCGGCTGAGCGCCTGGATGATTTTGTCCTGCGCGGCGTTGATGTCCTGATATTCGTCCACGAAGACGAACCGGATTTTTTGACGCCAGTGTCCGGCGACGGATGTCGGCTGGTTCGCGGCAAAATCCCAGAGCAGCTTCAACGTAAACTGTTCCAGATCGTGAAAATCCAGAACGCTATCGTCGCGTTTGCGCGCGGCGAACCGGGCGGAGAAATTTTGCGTCAACCGCACCAACGCGCCCATGGGGCCGCATACCCAATCCCAATCTTCCGCCAGCGGGTCACGGCCATCCTTCACCGGCGCAAGCGAATGCAAAAACGCCGCGTCGGTAAAAAATTTCTCCAACGGTTTGCGAAGGATGGTGAATTTTTTCGGCGGAAAGTTTTCTTTGCCGTCCGTCGCGAGGATTTGTTCCAGAACCGCCGCCGCTTGTTCGCGGGTGAATTGGGGAGCGCGCCCGCCACGGGCGCAGCCAACGACGCCCTGGTCGTTGGCACTGGTGCGCGGGAGATCGTTCTCCATCTGGTGATCAATCGCCGTCATGTTCGCCGCGAGGGCGCGTCGAACGGCGCCCGGGGCGGGCGCGCTCCCTTTCAATTTTTTGAGAATCTCCAGACATTCGGCGGCCTTTTCATTTTCCGTCTGCAAATTTTCCAGCGCCGGCAGCCATTCGTTACGCCAGTTGCGAACGGCATCGAGCAGCCACTCGCGCCATTCGTCCGGTGCGGGTGACGCGAATTTTTCAATTTGCCGCGTGAGCCAGCCGTCGGCGTCAGGCCGGGTTTGCGCGTAATGGTGCAGGCGCAAAACAAGCTGGCGGATGGTTTGGTCGCGTCCGCCGCCATAAATCTGGATCAGTTTCTGGACCGCTTCGGCCAGTTCATCCTGCCCGGCGTAGTGCTCCTGCAGTTCCTCGTTGAGCGTTTCCTCGGCGAGGAGGCGCGCCTCGCCTGCGTCGAGCACGGCGAGTTGCGGGTCGAGGCCCAGTTCGTGGAAATGTTCGCGCACGAGCTTGAGGCAAAAACTGTGGAGTGTGCCGATGTGGGCGGTGTCGAAAAGCGCGATTTGTTCCATCCAGCGCGGTTCCTCCGGCGCGGCCCGGAGTTTTTCCTCCAACTGTTCGCGCAACCGCCGGCGCATTTCGGCGGCGGCGGCCTCGGTGAACGTGACCACGAGAATTTCTTCGAGCGAAGCGGGTGGTTGTTCCGAGCACAAGCAATGCAGACAGCGCTCGACGAGCGTGTGCGTTTTGCCCGTGCCCGCGCCGGCCATGACCAGCACGTTGCCGCGCGCGTTGACGGCGCGGCGCTGTGAAGGTGTCAGGCCGTCGTCCATTTTTTTGCCGGGCGATTCCATGCTGCGAGCGCAGCCTAACACGCGGCTGGAAGGCCGCAAGCCAGTGTGCTGCCGGCATCCTGCCGGCAGGTCTGACTTCGATTGACAAATAATGGAAATGGTTCTGCCAGCAGGATGCTGGCAGCATGTTGATTTTTCTGCGTGATTTTGCAGGCAGGAAGGATAACTTGCACTCATGTACCAAAGCCTGCGTATCAAGGATCAACCCGTCACTGAACGTCCGCGGGAACGGCTCGTGGCGCTCGGCGCGGACGCTTTGAGCCACGCGGAGTTGATAGCCATTCTGCTGCGCACCGGTTTGAAAGGTGCGAACGCGGTCGAAATCGGCAAACAATTGATTCAAAAATTCGGCACGCTTCAGGCACTGGCGCGGGCGTCAGTGGACGACTTGCGGAGCGTCAAGGGCATCGGTCGCGACAAGGCGGTGACGCTGATGGCCGCGTTTGCGCTGGCGCGGAAAATGGCGGAGGATTTGCAGCGCGAATCGCCGGTGCTCGACAACCCGGAGGCCATCGTTCAACTGCTGCGCGAGCAAAACCTGGTGAAGAACGTGGAAACCCTCCAGGTCCTGCTGCTGAACACGCGTCGCCGGCTGATTCGGGTCGAGCCGGTTACCGATGGGACGATTGACACGTTGCTCGTGCATCCGCGCGAAGTTTTCAAAGCCGCCATCGCGGCCAACGCCGCCGCCGTGGTGCTCGCGCACAATCATCCGAGCGGCGACCCGACGCCGAGCGAGGCGGACATCAAGGTGACGCGCGATTTGATTCGCGCCGGGCAGCTTTTGAAGATTGAAGTGCTCGACCACGTCATCATCGGCCGCGCGACGCCGGAACGGCCGAAGGATTACGCGTCGTTGCGGGAATTGGGATATTTTTACCAGTAAATTACAAGTTGGCGCTTATTTAAAAGAGGCATACAAATTTGTCTTCGGCGGTGTCTATTGGATGGTGGTTTCGTGTCACGGATTTTCCGCCGGGCGAAATGAATACAGATTCAGATTCCATAAAGTCGGACGATCCTTCCGGGCTGTCCGGGGGAATACCCTCCGCGTTGCGGGACACATCAGGCTTTCAGGTGACGGATTGGTTGAGCTTTGGGGCAACGACACTGCTGGCGCTGGTGGTTTACCTTCTCACGCTCGCTCCAGATGTGGGTTTGGACAATTCAGGAGTTTGGTCCACTGCGGTCGCGTATGGCGGTGTGTCGTCTCCACCGGGATATCCGCTTTGGACCTTATGGGCATGGGTGTTCACCAAATTGCTGCCGTTTTCGAACATCGCCTGGCGCGTGGCCGTTTCCTCGGCCGTTGCGGGTGCTTTGGCCTGCGGCGTAATTGCCTTGATGGTGTCACGAGGCGGAGCGGCCATCCTGGAACAGGTGCCCGACAGTCAAAGATTAAAGCCCCAAGGAAGAAAAATGGCTCCGGGCAGTTTGCGGTTATGCTGCCGGAATGGTTTTTGGTTTAAATGGCGCTTTCTGGCCGCAGGCGGTCATTGTTGCCGTCTGGCCGGTGAGCATTTTATTGCTCTGCCTCGTTCTCTGTTTGCTGATGCGTTGGAGTTACGGGCCGGAACGCCGGCGATTTCTCTATGCCGCTGCTTTTGCCTATGGGCTGTTGTTGACGAACAGCCAGATCGAATTTGCTTTCGCGCCGGCAATCCCCTTCCTGGTCATGATCGGTGATCAAAAAGTCGGGCGGGACATTTTTTTGGTTGCGGGTATTTTATTTTTGGGCGGGCTGGGTGGAATTTGGATGGGCCATTTCCCGTCGCTCAAAGGCTATGGCGGAGGACAATTCTGCATCTTCAACTTGCTGGGTGTTCTCACCAGTTTGACCGGCATCGGGCTGGTGATAAAAACGCGTCGGGCATTTTCGGAATGGAAGGCCATCCTGATTTGCAGCGGTTTGTTTTTGCTTGGACTGGCGCTTTATTTCTATCTGCCGATTGCCTCGATGACAAATCCCCCGATAAACTGGGGTTATCCCCGGACGGTCGAGGGCTTTTTCCACGTGCTCAGTCGAGGCCAATATGAAAAATCCAATCCGACATCCAATGCCGTGCAATTTCTTGAACAGGTTCGCTTGTATTTCATCATGGCCGGGAAGGAATTTGGCTGGCCCTACCTGCTGATGTGCGTCATTCCATTCTGTTTTCTGCACCGAATCGCTGCGTCCGAACGAAGGTGGATTTTGGGATTGCTGGCGGCATACGTTTGTCTCGCGTTTCTGATATTGGCGTTACTAAATCCGGGTGTGGATCGGCAGACCTTGGAATTGACGAAGATATATTTTTCTGCGTCCTATGTTATCCTCGCCCTTTGGATGGGTTATGGGCTGGTGATGCTGGGTGCTTGGCTGGCGAGGCCGGGAAAGCAACCGCAGACGGCTCATTTCCCCATCTGCCCGCGCGTGACGCCGAGCTGGTTCATCAATTTCAATTCACGCCAGAGTTCGGTGCCGGTGATTTCACCTCGCAATAGCCGGTGGTATTTTGCAATCGTCCGGGTCACCTGTTCCGGCGTTTCGTTGAGAAATTCCACGCGGAAATGGCGCACGCCGAGCTCCATCATCCGCGACACGTATTCCGCGCCGGTCTGAGCCAGCGCGTTGAACACCGTGTTGCGGCAGCCCACATCGGCTTTCACCGGATGTTCCGCGCCGACGCGGTCGCGCAACTTCACATCATGCACATCGCATGGGCGGCCGCAGTTCCGGAAATCCGTGCCGCTGGAAAGAAACGCGCAAAACACGCAGTGCTCCATGTGAAACATCGGCATGTGCTGGTGAATCGTCACCTCGAACCACTCCGGCGGCGCGGCTGACAATAACGCTTCGAGCTGCTGAAAATTCAAATCGTAGCTCGTGGTCACCCGCTCCAGGCCAAATTTATTTTTGAAATAATCCGCCGCCAGCCGATTGGCGATGTTGAGTGAATAGTCGCCGATGCGCCGGTCGTTCGCGAAGAACTTCAGGTGATCGTAATTGCGAACCAGATAGCCGTCCGCGTTGCAGGAGCGCACTTGCTCCAGCGTCCATTCTTCGCCCGGTTTGAAGATGCGCGGGGGAGCGACCCAGATGGACGGTTGAGGGTTGAGGGTTGAGGGTTGAGAGACAGAGCAACTGCGCGCCGTGTGAAACAACGTCACGGCTTCGCGATATTTTTTCGGGTCTTCAAATTCACAATAAATCGTCGTCGCACCGCACGACAACACGGCTTCGAGTTGGGGAAGATTGCGGACAAGGACAATGAGTTCCACCAAATGTGCTTCCGGCGTCCCGCCGGAAGTTCTGGAATGAATCTTCCGGCAAGATGCCGGCAGCACGTTGAGCGTCCACCGCTTCGGCTGCGCACGTAATCGTTCCAATTCCACGGAAACTTTGCGGCGCAGACGATTTAATTCGCTGACCGGCAATAAAACTTCGCCTGACAAATTATTTTTCAATTCGCCAAGATTGAACGGCGTTCCACCCAGACGGCCCAGTTGCGCGCGCAAACGTCCGGTCGTAAGCGGTTGCTTTTCGGCTTTCGCCAGCGGCATGGATGATTCGACTTTTGCGACATTTCCGAATTCATCATGCGCAATGAGCGTGAGCGGTTTGCCTTCGACGCCATGCACCTCGATTTCAATGGGCCGCTGAAACTTTGGCGCGTCACCTTCGAAGCTTTGACGCAATCGCCGGTCCAGTTCGGGATCGCTGGTTTTCCACAACTTGTTGCCGACGTGGACGCGCGAGAAATCAATGTCGCCGCGACCAAACCCGAGCAGGACTTCCAGCGTGCTGCCGGCATCTTGCCGGCAGAACTGGCTTTCCCGAATCGCGTTCACTTTTCCAACATTCCCGGTTTGATTTGATTTTAGAATTGCCGGCGAGACGCCGGCAGCACGTTGTTGGGAGATTTCATACACCCGCCCGCCCTCCTCGTTTTCCTCCGGTTTGCCGGCATCGAACACCACGCCGTCGCCCGGTTTCAACGGGCCTTCGAGCCGGACGGTCACGCCATCGCGCAACACACGCGCGACTTCGCCGAGAAACACGCCTCGTTTTTTCCCGAAGCGCGCGTGGACGAGTTGCTGGTTGTTGGTGCCGCCGAACCAGCCGGTGTGCAGGCCGCGTGAAAAGGCCATTTCCATGTCGTAACGATCATTCGGAGGGACGATCTCTGCGAGTCCAATTTTTGAATCAGGGCCTCGTGGAACTCGGCCCTCCGACAGCTTGTCCAAAGCTTTGCGGTAGATGCGCGTGATGTTTGCCACGTATTCGGGCGACTTGAGCCGGCCTTCGATTTTCAGCGAAGCAACACCGGCACGGATCAATTCCGGCAAAACTTCCAATCCGGCCAAATCCTGCGGACTCAAAAGATATTTCCGGCCGCCGAGGGGAACTTGTTTGCCGTCGGAAATCAATTCGTAAGGCATCCGGCAGGCCTGGGCACATTCGCCGCGATTGGCGGAGCGTCCACCCAGGGCCTCGCTGGTGAGGCATTGACCCGAGTAGGCGATGCAGAGTGCGCCGTGCACAAAGACTTCCAGAGGCAACTGGGTAGGGCGCGCAGTCCCCTGCGCGCCATCGTTGGTGGGTAATTCAGCGGCGGGCAGAGGACTGCCTGCCCTACCTTGCGCAGTTTGGATTTTTTCGATTTCCTTGAGCGAACATTCGCGGGCGAGCACGACGAGGTTGCAGCCGAGTTCACGGGCAAATTCCACGCCGGCGGTGCTGGTGATGGTCATCTGGGTCGAGGCGTGAATCGGGAAATCGGGCGAGAGTTGCCGGATGAGCCGGCAAATGCCCGCATCCTGCACAATCACCGCGTCCACCCCGGCGGCAATCATTGTCCGCAGATATTTTTCGGCATCGGCAAGCTCGTTCTCGAAGACGAGCGTGTTGAGTGTCACGTAGCCGCGCACGCCGCGCCGGTGGAGAAATTCCATCAGCTTCGGCAAATCAGCCCCGGTGAAATTGTCCGCCCGCATTCGCGCGTTAAACTTTTCGAGGCCGAAATAAATCCCATCGGCGCCGTTTTCAACGGCAGCGCGGGCGCAATCCCAATCGCCGGCAGGCGCAAGCAACTCCGGCAGGTTTCGAATTGCCGGCGTTTTAGGTTGTGTGGTGGCACTCATTTTGGACGGTGGAATTTAACACGAAGGCACAGCACGGCAAAGTCGCAACCAAATTTTTTGGAGTGCGGCGGGAAGCGAAGCGCCACGCCGCTTTTACAGTGTTGGTCGGCGTTCCAAAGCGGTGTCGCCGCTGTCCACCCTCCGCAGTACTGCTACGGAGGACGGGCGCTCTGCCACCGCACTCCAAAATCCTCGCGGCGCACGATGATTCTGACCTATTTCATTGCGGGGGCACAAAGCATCTTCGGGCCGTGCGGCATTTTGAACTTGGCAATCAAGCCGAATGAGCCACTTTTATTCTGTGATTCATCCAACCGCCATCATTCACCCAAAGGCAAAGCTGGATTCGACCGTTCGCGTCGGGCCGTATGCCGTGATTGACGAAGGGGTGGAACTGGGCGCGCACTGCGTCGTCGGGCCGCACGTTTATCTCACCGGGCTGACGACGATCGGCGCGCACAATTCGTTTCACGCGGGCTGTGTCATTGGTGACGAGCCGGTGGACTTGAAATACAAAGGCGAGCCGACGCGGCTGCGCATCGGCGACCACAACCTCTTTCGCGAACATGTCACCGTGAATTGCTCAAACACGCCGGAGGGGGAAACGGTTGTCGGCTCGCACAATTTCCTGACGCCCCACTGTCACGTTGGGCACAACGTGGTGGTGGGCGATCACGTGATCCTTGGGGGCGGCGCGATGGTGGCGGGGCACGCCGTCGTGCAGAACGGCGCGTTCATTTCCGGCAACTGTCTGGTGCATCAGTTTTGCCGGGTGGGCACGCTGGCACTGATGCAAGGCGGTTCTGGCATCAGCCAGGATTTACCACCGTTCACAATGGCGCGCCGGTTGAACGAGATCTGCGGGCTGAACATCGTTGGGCTGCGCCGCGCCGGTTTTACGGCAGAACAGCGGCTGGAATTGAAGCGGCTTTATCATATGCTTTTCCGCAGCGGGAAAAATTTGCGGGCGGCAATTGAGGAAGCGCAAAAAAAATTCACCAGTCTCACGGCGAAAATTTTGCTGGATTTTGTTGCCGAAGCGAAACGTGGCGTATGCACGGACGTCGGTTGTGTGGCCGGGGAAAACGAAGACAAGTAGAGAAGCGCGTATGTATAAAATCCTTGGTTCGGACGGATGTGAATACGGCCCGGTTTCCGCCGGGAAAATCAAACAATGGATTCAAGAAGATCGGGTGGAGAAAAAAAACGCCCGTTATGCCCGACGGCGCGGAAGACCGGGTCTTTCTGGGTTCATTGCCGGAATTTGCGGAGGCCTTTGCGTCTCCGCAGAAATTGGGAACTGTGGTTCCAGTCAAAAATCGGCGGGGGCGGACTGCGGTTTATCTTGTTTTTCTTTTGCTGGCTGTGACAGCCTCGATCTTCATGTTTATTTTAAAAAACGCGAAACAGCATTGACCCATGTATAAAATCATTGGAGCGGACGACAGAGAATACGGCCCGGCAACCGCCGGGCAGTTGCGGCAGTGGATTGCCGAAGGCCGCGCCAACGCGCAGACGCCAACGCTCGCTCCCGGCGCGCCGGAATGGAAACCGCTCGGCGCGCAGCCGGAATTTGCGGGACATTTCGCGCCGCCAATTCCGCCGGTGATCGGGCCGCTGAAGCCGGGGACTTCAACGGCGGGCCAATTGCCCAAAACCAATTCCTTTGCAACGGCAGGACTGATTTTCGGCATTTTGTCGCTGACATGCTGCTGCGGATGTCCGTTCAACATTCTCGGGCTCGTCTTTTCGTTCATCGGATTGTCGCAAATCAACCGGCATCCCGAACTTTACGAAGGCCGTGGGCTGGCCATTGCCGGATTGATTCTTTCCGGAGCGAGCTTGGTTTTGGGATTCGTGCTGGTTTTGCTCAATTTTGCACTCCACCCGGCGAACATCGGATGGCATTTCAAGTCTTTTTGAACCTGAACCATGCGCGCTGAATCACAATCCGCGCCGCCGAAAATCGCCGCGTCGCAGTCGCTCGCATTTTTCACGGTTGTTGTGCTGGTGGTGGCAGCCCTGGGTTCGGGCGCGGTTCTGTTTTTCTTCGATCCGGCGAAGCACGGTTTTTATCCCATTTGTTTGTTTCATTCGCTGACCGGCTTGAACTGTCCGGGTTGCGGCGCGACGCGGGCGGCGTATCAATTATTGCACGGCCACCTGCTCGGCGCGCTGCATGACAATGCGCTGTTCGTTCTGACGCTCACGGCGTTGACGGCGCAGAGCGCATGGTTGGTCAGGCAAAAAATCCAAAACCAACCGGTCGCGTTCATTGTGCCGCCCATAATGTTGTGGGCGCTTCTCGTCACCGTGTTTGTATTCACCGTGTTGCGGAATCTGCCGTCGTTTTCATGGCTTTCGCCGTAAAGGACGCTACCGGACACTACCACCGGAACGCCGGATTCATCCGGCAGCACCACACGCGGTTCACCCGGCAGCCGGATGAATCCGGCGTTCCACAGTCGGGGCGGCCTTATGTCTTGAGGATCGTGCCCGGATGCGCCCCGCCGTAAACGCGCCGGAACTTTTCGCTTTTGTCGGCGCGTGTCGTCGTGTTCAATCGTTGGCCTATGAGTCTGACACATCCATTGACGACAACGACATTTGAACTGCCCGGTTACCGCGTGATCAAATCGTTCGGCGTCGTGCGCGGCATCATTGTGCGGTCGCGCTCCATCGTCGGAAATTTTGGCGCCAGCATTCAGGCGATTTTCGGCGGGAACATTTCGCTTTACACCAATCTTTGCGAACACACGCGCGAAGACGCCTTCAACCGGATGCTCACCCATGCCGGAGAACTCGGCGCCAATGCCGTCGTCGGGGTGCGCTACGACGCGACGGAGCTTGCGGCGGGCATCACCGAGGTGCTGTGTTACGGCACAGCAGTTTATGTTGAAGCGAAAGCCGTTGAAACGTGAATCGTCAAATCGTTGCGCCGGAAAGAAGGCGATTTGACCATTCAACGATGTAACTGTTTAACGATTTAACGTAAACCATGTCCGGACACAGCAAATGGGCCAAGGTCAAGCACTTTAAGGGCGCGATTGACGCCAAGCGCGGGAAAATTTTCGCCAAGTTGGGGCGCGAAATCACCATTGCCGCCAAAATCGGCGGCGGCGATCCGGGCATGAATCCGCGCCTGCGCATGGTGCTGCTCAAATGCCGCATGGCGAACATGCCGCGCGACAACATCGAGCGCGCCATCAAGAAGGGGGCCGGCAGCGGGGAAAGCGCGAACTTCGAGGATTTGACTTATGAAATTTACGGGCCCAACGGCGTGGCGCTGGTGGTCGAAGTGAGCACGGACAATCGCAATCGCACGGCGTCGGACATTCGCAGCATCGTGACCAAGAACAGCGGCAGCATTGCGACGCCCGGATCGGTCAGCCGGTTGTTTCAGCGGAAAGGGCAAATCATCGTGTCGCGCGAAGCGGCAGGTGAAGATCAATTGATGGAACTGGCGCTTGAAGCGGGCGCGGAGGATTTCAAGGCCGAGCCGCAGGGATATGAAATCCTGACTGAACCGGGAAATTTTGAGGTCGTGCACAAACAAATTGAAGCCAGGGGCATCAAGTGCGAAGCGGCGGAAATCACGTCGTTGTCCACCATCACCGTGCCGTTGACCGGCGCAGCGGCCATCACGGCGGTCAACAAATTGATCGAAACGCTGGAGGAACATGACGACGTGAAGGAAGTTTATTCCAACGCCGAATTTCCCGACGAAACGGGAAAGGCATGAACCTCAAGCGCAGCCACAAAGCATGAAGGCATTAAGCGCCGATTCTTTTCTCGCGCGGTCGCTGGCCAGACTGACGGTGGCGATATGCCGTCATCCCCGCTGGTTTTTTTATCCCCAGGTGGCGCTGTTCCTGTTGTGCGTGCTTTATACGATCGGTTTCCTGAAGGCCGACATGAACCGGGACAATCTGGTCGGGCCCAACCAGAAGTATCATGAGAATTATCTCCGGCTCCAGCAGGAATTTCCCCAGCAGGGGGACCTGGTGGTGGTCGTGGAAAGCGACAACATTGAAAAAAACCGGCAGTTCGTCGAACGCATGGCCGCCAAAATGCAGACGGAGACGAATTTGTTCCGCGATATTTTTTACCAGCAGAGCCTGGCGATGATGGGCTCCAAGGCGTTGCTCTACGCGTCGGAGACGAACCTGATGGAGATGAAAACCATGCTCCAGGCCGCCCGGCCGTTCGTCCGGCAGTTCACCCAAACGACGAACCTGGTCTCGTTTTTTGAGCAGATCAACACGGCGTTCCGCACCGCGCCGCGCGAGGCCAACGCCGATACGGAATCCCTGATGCAGGCGCTGCCCGCGCTGTCACGCATCGTGACCCAGGCCACCGATTCCCTGCAACGCCCCGGCGCGCCGCCGTCGCCCAATGTCATCGCCTTGTTCGACACCAGCGGAAGTGGTGTGCTCTCGAATTACATCACCCTTGCCAACGGCCGGATTTTTCTGGTGACGACGCACGCGCCCAACACGGAAACGAATGGCCCAACCGTGGATCAGCAGCACCGACGGGGCCGGCAAACGCAGGACGAGGTGAACGGTTATGTGATTGATCGTTTGCGCCAGCTGGTCAAACAGACGCAGGCGGAAGTGCCCGGCCTCAACGTGGGAATCACCGGCGAACCGGTGCTGGATTACGACGAAATGACGCAATCGCAGAAGGACATCACACTGGCCAGCATTGTGTCGCTGGTTTTGTGCGCGCTGATTTTCATATACGGCTACAACGAAATCGGCCGGCCGGTGAAAGCCACGATTTGTCTGGTGATCGGGCTGGGCTACACCCTGGCGTTTACCACGCTGACGATCGGGCATTTGAACATTCTGACGATCACGTTTGTCCCGATGCTCATCGGCCTGGCGATTGACTTTGGCGTGCATTTGATCACGCGTTACGAGGAGGAATTGCGCCATGGCAAAACGGCGGAGGCGGCGCTGACCAAGGCGATGGTATTCACCGGGCAGGGGATTTTCACCGGGGCGTTGACGACGGCGGGCGCGTTTCTGGCCATGGCGCTGACGAATTTCAAGGGCATCCAGGAAATGGGCATCATCTGCGGCGGCGGCCTGCTGGTCTGCTTCATCCCGATGATGACGATGCTGCCAGTGATGCTGTTGCGCGGACAACAAAATGTGATTGACCATCAGGTGACCGAGGATGCCACCCGCGCACGCATCGAAAACATCTGGCTGCAACGGCCGGTGCTGGTGATGGGCATCACAGCGGGGCTATGCGTGGCGGCGCTGTTTGGGGCGCGCAAAGTCTATTTCGATTACAACCTGATCAAAATGCAAAGCCCCAGCCTGCCGTCGGTGATGTTCGAGCAAAAACTGCTGGATTCGGCGGACAAATCCCTGCTTTACGGGGCGGTTATTGCGGATTCACTGACCAACGCGGTGGACCTAATGGAAAAAATCCGAAAACTGCCGACGGTGGCGGACATTGAACCGCCGTTTTATGGGGATTTTCTGACGGACCAGAGAGAAAAATTAAAACTGGTCGGTCAGATCAAACAGGAAATCGCCCCGCTCCAGTTCAACACGCCGGACACGCAGCCGGTGAAAATTTACGAATTGAGCCGGACGCTTTACGGGCTCTCCGGTTACCTCGGCAATGCGCTCGAAGAAGTGGGGAACAGCGAGCCGGCTTTGACCCGGCATCTGGTTTCGCTGCGGCAGGCGATTGAAAATTTGCGCAAGGCGATGTTACAAGGCGACAGCGTGGCCCTTGACGAACACGCGAACAAGCTGGCGCAGTTCCAACATGCCCTGTTTGCCGACCTGATCGAGACTTTCCAGATCCTGCAACATCAGGACGACCGCACGCCGTTGCGGGTCGAGGATCTGCCGCCGGCATTGCGCGACCGGTTCGTGGGTGTGACCGGGAAATTGTTGTTGCAGGTTTACCCCCGGGAGGATGTCTGGCAGCGTGACCAGCAGGAAAAATTCGTCGCCGATTTGCGGAAAGTGGATCCCAACGTCACCGGCACGCCGGTTCAACTTTACGAGTACGAAACCCTGCTCAAAGACAGCTATGTACAAGCGGCCTGGTATTCGTTGGCGGCGATTGCCCTCATGGTGTTCTTCCATTTCCGCAGCCTTGGCGCGGTGATTTTGTCGTTGCTGCCGGTGGGCATCGGCACGCTTTGGCTGGCGGGGTTGATGGGCTGGTTCGACATTCCCATCAATCTGGCAAACATCATGACCCTCCCGCTGGTCATTGGCATCGGCGTGACCAACGGGGTTCACATCCTGAACCGTTTTGCCGAGGAACGCACGCCGGGCATTCTGGCGCGCAGCACCGGCAAGGCCGTGCTGGTGTCCGGGTTGACAGCGATTGCCGGTTTCGGCAGTTTGATTCTCGCCAAGCACCGTGGCATTCAGAGCTTGGGATGCGTAATGGCGGCAGGGATTGCCATGTGCATGATTGCAGGACTGACTTTTTTGCCGGCGTTGTTGAATTTACTTGGCCGGTGGCGTCCGTTAATAAAACAACCCAGCGCCGACAACTCGTTGTCGGCGCTGGGTCAGGAGGAACCGAGGTAAAACCTCAATTGTATAAAAAGTATAAAGAAAACTCACAAGAAGTCAATATCAATGTTAAACCTAACTTCTAACGGCTTGAAAACAAGCAAATCCTGTTTTCAATAACGATAACGCAAGGTGTTAAATATCTTGTCAAAACCCTGTCAAAATTCGCTCTTCCGGATTAAGGGCACGAGCATGTTCACCCGATCCAAAATATTCATTCATCGCTTGCGAATCTGTTGCTTGGGCCTGGCAATCGGTTTTCCATCGGCCGCCTTTGCCGGGGATGGTTTTCGTGCCGGGCCGATCTTCGATCAATTTGCGCTGATGTTGGATTCGGGTCAACGCACCGAAGCCGCCGGGCCGTTTTTTTATGACCAGCGCAAAGATTCGGAAAAAACATGGGCCGTCCCGCCGCTGCTATCTTATGACACCGATCCCGCAACCGAATCAAAGGAATTCGATTTGCTTTACCCGGTGCTGACTTATGAGTGCTATGGTATGGAATACCGCTGGCAGCTCGGCCAGTTGCTCAGTTTTTCCGGCGGCCAGAACCAGGATGATTCAACCGCAAAACGCTTCACGCTTTTTCCGTTCTATTTTCAGCAACGCTCGCCGGTTCCGGATGAGAATTACACCGCGCTCTTTCCGCTTTACGGCCGCCTCAAAAACCGGCTGTTTCGCGACGAAATTTTCTTCGTCCTGTTTCCCATTTATGGCGAGTCGCGGAAGAGGGACGTCGTCACCGACAATTATCTTTATCCGTTTTTCCATCTGCGGCACGGCGAGGGCCTGCAGGGGTGGCAATTCTGGCCGCTGATCGGCAGTGAACACAAGGACGTGACCACGAAAATCAACGGCTTTGGCGAAACGGAAATCATCGGCGGTCATGATAAATTTTTCATGCTCTGGCCGGTTCATTTCAAACAAACCACCGGCATCGGCACCGACGACCCGGAAAAACTCAGCGTCAACTGGCCGCTTTACGGCGCGCTCCGCTCTCCCAAACGCGATTCGACCTCCGTGCTCTGGCCGTTTTTCACCTGGATTGACGACCGGGAAAAAAAATATCACGAATGGGAGGGGCCGTATCCATTCGTGGTCATTGCGCGCGGCGAAGGCAAAACCACCACGCGCGTATTCCCTTTGTTCAGCCGTGCGCACAACGCCACGGCAGAGAGCGATTTTTATCTCTGGCCCTTGTATAAATACAGCCGCTTCCATGCCAGCGCCCTGGATCGGGAACGCACGCGCATTTTGTTTTATCTGTTCTCGAGTGTGACGGAAAAAAACACTGAAACCGGTGCGGAGCGGCGGCGCGTTGATTTCTGGCCGTTGTTCACCTGGCGCCACGATTTTAATGGCAACCGCCGGCTGCAAATTCTCGCGCTGGTTGAATCGGCACTGCCCAACAACCGGGGCGTCGAGCGCAACTGGTCGCCGCTGTGGTCGTTGTGGCGTTCGGAAAACAATCCCCAAGCCGGCGCCGCCAGCCAGTCGTTTCTCTGGAATCTGTATCGCCGCGACACGACGCCCGTGTCGAAAAAATGCTCGCTCCTGTTTGGGTTTTTCCAGTATCAATCGGATTCGGAAATGAAAAAGTTGCGTTTGTTTTATGTTCCGGCGCTTAAATGGCATGCGCAAACGGGCCGCGCGGTGAAATAAAATATGTTTGAAAACATCGGCGAAATTTTCCTGTTGTTTTGGCGCACGCTGCTGTCTCTGCCGCTGGCGTGGCGGCAGCGGCAGAAAGTATTCGACCAATTCTTTGAAATCGGCAACGCGAGCCTGCTGATGGTCTGCGTGCTGTCATTTTTCATCGGCGCAGTCATTGCATTGCAAACCGGCCCGGTGCTGGTCGAACGCGGCCTGGCCAGCGCCGTCGGCGGCATCGTCGGCATCTCGATGGCCAAGGAACTGGCGCCGGTGATGATGGCCATTCTTATCGCGGGACGCATTGGATCGGCGATGGCGGCGGAAATCGGCTCCATGCGTGTTTATCAGGAGGTTGACGCGCTGCGCACAATGAACATCAACCCGGTTCATTACCTCGTGCTGCCGCGACTGATCGCCATTGCGGTTGCACTGCCGATGCTCGTGGTTTTTGCGATTCTGGTCGGCTGGCTTGGCGGCGCGGTCGTTGCCGAGACCAACAGCCACATCGAGATTCCATTTCAGGCCTTTTGGGCCAATTTGCGTGACGTGGTCGAATTGAAGGACGTGGCCAACGGCGTGTTCAAAAGTTTTTGCTTCGCGCTGATCATCGGCGTGGTCTCGTGTCACCAGGGCCTGGCGACCATCGGCGGGCCGCGTGGCATTGGCCGCTCGGTCACGAAGGCCGTCGTCAATTCCATCGTCCTGATCGTGATTTTTGACTACGTGCTCACGCGCGTTCTGCTGAAATAATGAACACCTCAACCAGCAACCATTCCGGCGTCAGCCTCCAGGTGCGCGGCCTGCGCAAAAGTTTCGACGGGCAGGAAGTGCTCAAGGGTCTTGATTTCGAAGTCGAGCCCGGAGAAATTTTTGTCATCATGGGGCCGAGCGGCAGCGGCAAAAGTGTGTTGCTCAAGCACCTTATCGGCCTCGAACCGCCCGATGCCGGCGAAATCCTCATCAATGGCGAATCCATCCAATCGCCGAAAATTGCCAGCAAATACCGGATGGCGCTGGTTTTCCAGTCCGGCGCGCTGTTCAGTTCGTTGACCGTCGGCGAAAACGTCGGGCTTTACTTGAGCGAGCACCGGCTCAAACCGCCGGAGGAAATCGCCCGCATCGTCGCTGAAAAACTCGAAAACGTCGGCCTCAAGGGCACCGAGGACAAAATGCCCAGTGAACTTTCCGGCGGCATGAAAAAGCGCGTCGCCATCGCCCGGGCGCTGGTCATCGAGCCGCAACTGATTCTTTACGACGAACCGACGAGCGAGCTGGATCCGCTTTCGGCCGTGGTCATTGGCGAGGAAATTCTCAACCTCCAGCGGCGCATTCATGTCACGTCGCTCGTCGTATCGCACGACCGCGACCTCGCGTTCGGCGTGGCCGACCGCATCGCCGTCATCAATGAAGGCCGCATTCTCACCATCGGCACACCGGATGAAGTAAAACGTTACAACGACCCGCTCGTCCAAAATTTTTTGCGCGCAGATTTTAAACGCGAACCTCAATCTAAAAGCTTATGAAAAATTCACTCGAAACTCGTCTGGGCGTTTTTGTGGTCCTCGTGGCCATGGCCGCCGTGTTAATTGTTGAAACACTGGGCGGCATGGCATCCTTCCGCGGCGGCTACCGCGTCAGCGCGCTGTTCAACACTGTGCAGGACTTGAAGGCCGGCAACAGCGTCAAAATGGCCGGCGTGGAAATCGGCCGTGTCGAAAAAATTGCGCTCGCCGGCAACAAGGGCGAAGTCACAATGAAGCTTCATTCCGACGCCATCGTGAAAACGGACAGCAAGGCCGCCGTCAAATTCACCGGCTTGATGGGGCAGAATTTTGTTGCCATTGACTTTGGGTCGGCGGACGCGCCAAAGGCGGTCGACGGCGCGGTGCTCACGACCGAGGATCAGCCCGACCTCAACGCCATCATGGCCAAGCTCGACAGCGCCGCTACCGGCATTGAAAATTTCGGCAAGAGTTTCACCGGCGACAGGATTGACAATTTGATCGGCCCGCTGACCGATTTCATCAAGCAAAACAGCAGCCACATCGGCGGAGCCATCTCCAACATGGAAAACATTTCCGGCCGGATTGCGAGCGGTCAGGGCACGGTTGGGAAACTCATTTACACCGATTCGCTCTACAATTCCGCGCTCGTCACCGTTACCAACCTCCAGGACGCCGTGACCGAGGTGCGGGGGGTCGTCAGTGGGATCACCAACGGCCAGGGCACGATCGGCAAACTGGTGACCGACGATACACTTTACACCGCGACCACGGCTTCGATGACGAACCTCAGTCAAGTTCTGCTGAAGATCAACCAGGGGCAGGGCACGATCGGCAAGCTCGTCAACGACCAGGAGTTTTATAAGAACGCCAAGCTCTCGCTGCAAAAACTGGATAAGATGGCCGATGGTTTGGAAGACCAGGGACCGTTGAGTGTCATCGGGATCATGGCGAACAATTTATTTTAATGATCGTAGCAGCCGACGCCTGCCGGGTCGTAGCACTTGGTGCGAAGACTGGTGAGGAGGCTCATTTTAAATGCAGAAGGCAGAATGAAGAATGATGAAGCTGTTCCGCGACCGTTTCGCGTCAAACTGATATTTCTTCATTCACCATTCTTCCTTTATCCTTCAGTGTGAGCCTCGTTACCCCGGCTGCTACGGAGGGTTGGGTCACGCCAGACCGAGATTTTTCAAAACCCGCACGGTCGAACGGGATTTGTTCAGCGTGTAAAAATGCAGCCCCGGTGCGCCCGCGCGCAGCAATTCCTCGCACTGTTTCGTGGCGTATTCGATGCCGAATTCCGCGGCGGCTTCGTCATTGCCCGCCAATTGATCGAGTTTTGAACGGAGTGGCGGCGGAATTTTCGCGCCACAAAGCTGCGTGAATTTCGTGATTTGCGACGCGCTCAAAATCGGAATGATGCCGGGCACGAGCGGCACGCAAACACCAAGTTTGCCGGCAACAAAATCGCGAAATTCAAAATAGTCGGCGTTGTCGAAAAACAATTGCGTGAGGATGAAGTCCGCGCCGGCGTCCGTTTTTTCCTTCAAATGCCGCCAATCGGCGTGTTTGCCGTCCTGGCACGCTATGTGGCCTTCGGGAAAACCGGCGACGCCGATGGAAAAATCGTCCGACTCGCGGATGAACCGGACGAGTTGCGAGGCGAATTCAAAACCGCCGGGCTTCGGCTGAAATTCACCACCACCCGGCGGATCGCCGCGCAGCGCGAGAATATTTTTACAACCCAGCGAGCGGATTTTTTCCAAAAGCTCGCGCACCTGCCCGCGGGTGTGATTGACGCACGTGAGATGCGCCAGCGCGATTAGCCCGTGCTGCCGCTGAATGCGATCCACAATCATCAACGTTTTGTCGCGCGTGCTGCCGCCGGCGCCGTAGGTGACGGAGCAATAATCGGGTTTGGCCTGGAGCAGGGCGGGGATTTGCTTTTCCAAAAGATTGCGGTCGCCCTCATCGGTTTTCGGGGGGGAAAATTCAAAGGAGATGACCGGCCGGCCGGCCGCGTGTTTCGCCGTGTAAATGTCACGGATGAATTGCATTTGGAGAGCGGATTATCAGCAAAAGCACGAGCGAAGCCAAGTGTTGAAATGTAATTGCAGGAGCCAAGCCAAGGAGAATCCTTCTGGATGCCGAAAACCGAATTCCGAGGTCCGAAAGAAATCCGAAGGCGGAAGACCGAAAGGATCGGACTGGCGACGGGGTCCAACCTTTAGATTTCGCAATTCGGGTTTTGTTCGGAATTCGAATTTCGAGTTTCGGATTTTGAAATCGTGAGCTTCGTTGCTCCGGCGGCCACACCGGTTGATGAAACAAAAAAGCCCCTTCCGGTTTTCCGGAAGGGGCTTGAGCGTTCCAATTTTAATCAGAACATATAGGCTATGTTAAAGGCAAGCATGAAGTCGCTTTTCTTCATTGGACCACCAGTGGAAGAATAGCCGAAGGCATTGGCATCAACATGATCCCAGCGGAATTCCACGCGGCTCATCACGTTCGCCCAAATATTGTATTGGATGGTGGCCGTGATTTCTTCCGCTTTGTGTCCTGCATAAGCGGGATTCGCCACGAAAGGACTTGAAGCCGCGCTTGTTCCTTGGTTGTCCACATATTCACCACGGAGATTCAAGCTCACCTTGTCTGAAAACCGATAAGTACTGTAAAGGGCTACAACCCAAACACTGTCATCGCTGGGGTTGCCAGTGCCGCTGTTATTGAGGTTGAGGAGGTCAAACGACCCGCCGAATTTCAAAGCTGCGTTCGGCGTCGGAATCGTGACACCCGCATACCAACTGGTTTTGGTGCCAGTGCCAGGAGCGACAGAAGAATCAACAGCATTTTCAACGGCCAAACTAAGTGTGCCACCTTTGGCCCAACCCCAACTATCTGGAGCTGTCAATGTAATCATTCCCAAATAAGCCTTTTGCGACTCGTAAACAGCAGTTCCGTTCACTGGCGCAGGTGACGCGGCGCCTACGTTGGAACTGTCGGCTACGCCCGCTTGAACCGTCAACGCATTGTTGACTTTATACGTTCCCAAAATGCCCGTGTGGGTGGTTGGCTCGATGGTCCAAGCGTAGGAACGGGTGTAGTTCGGATCCAGAATATCGCTGGTGGATTCATAACCGATAATGTTGCCGAACACGCCGATTTGCCAGTCAATGCCATTGCCGATCGGTGTGCGCAACCTGACGTAGGCTTCGCGAAGGTTGGTGCTGGCAGCAGGACCGCCGAAGGCACCACCAACCGCATCCGGGCCAAACATCAATTCGACGTGGTAGCCGGAAGCCCATGGGTTTTCGTCTTCAGGCTTATCAAGGACCAAGTCAACGGCATTCAGAAAGAAGCCGTCATTTTTGGCAAAAGCGTAGGCGGGGATATTGCCCGCCGTGTTTAACGGTCCGCTATCTGTACCCGGCCTCCATATTGCCGCGGTGTCCACATAGCCGCTGAGGGTGGTGCTTGAGAGCGCGGTTTGCACCATGCTCATTTTTGCTTCGTCCGCGCGGGCCGCCGAGGCAAGCCCGACCACCCCGACTGCTGCCAGACCCAATGTCCATTTGTTAAACTTCATCCGATTCCTCCTATGTTGTTTGTTTGGGACATGGCCATCTGCCTTTGCGGTTCCTGCGCAGGCCATTATAGTGGCCGGCAATGCCAGGATAGTTCCCAGTTGGTTATGGTTCTTCATATTTAATTTTTCATCACGGTAATTTGTTTTATGACATTCGGCTCACACATTGCCCGTTGTTAAAACCGAAGCTGCTGCTATGCAACATACGCTACGTAACAGCAACTCCAGTCTAACCACTGGCGATTGGAGGAACCAAATTGCCATTGGGCGGCTACTAACCACGAATCATGCCAATCGCTTTCGGAATTTATGGAGGGTCAAAAAAAGCCATGGTCTTTAGAATTCCCAATACAAATAAACCTGTCTTTCTCCTCGTAAAACAGGACTTTTTCAACCTTCTCTTACGAAGAAACTCAATGACCAATTATCAAACCATCAAATTATTGTTGGTGACTTTCTGCCCGGAACCGCTGATACATAATACTCAGGATGAACAATTCTCGACAGGCCGTGAATTACTTTTACGGTGCTATCTGGAATTCAACCTTGGTTCATTGCGAAGGATTTTCTTTGTGCTGTAATCAGACGCCAGGACAGGTCGAAGGTGCAACGCCGGTATGGTGCGGGGCTGAAAGTGGTCTTGCCGGAAGAACTACGCGCACCACCGCTGATTCTCGTTACCCCGGAGGTCACACGTATTGATGGAACAAAAAGCCCCCTCCGGTTTTCCCGGAAGGGGCTTGAGAGTTCCAATTTAAATTAGAACTGATAAATCAAGTTAAGCGCGATCAGGAAGTCGTTTTTCTTGATTGGATTACCACCAGTAGCAGCTCCCTGCGAATAGCCGAAGGTATCGCCATAAACATGGTCCCAGCGGAATTCCAAGCGGCTCAACACATTGACCCAAAGTTGGTACTGGGCTGTCGCCGTAACTTCTCCGGCATAGTGTCCGGAATAGGCCGAAGGGGCCAAGAGCTGAGGTCCGAATGGACTGGGGCTAGTAATAGAAGAGCCAATTTGCGTCGCATCCACGATTTCACCACGGAGGTTGAAGGACAACTTGTCCGAGGGTTGGAGGGTGGCATAAAGGCCGGCCACCCAGATGCTGTCATCAGTGTTTCCACCACCACGGTTGTTGAAGGTGAGGTAGTCGAAGGCGGCACCCAGTTTCAAAGCGGAGCTGGGCGTCGGCAGGGTCACACCAGCATAATAGCTGGTTCTGGTGCCAGCACCGGGAACAACCGCTGAGTCAACACTATTGATGATACCGAGGTTGAGGGTCGCGCCTTTCAACGCACCGAAACTGTCCGGCGCGGTCAATGCAATTGAACCCATGTAGGTCTTTTGCGACTCGTAAGTGGAAGTCCCATTTACTGCCAGCGTGCCTGTTCCCACATTGGAACTATTAGCCACACCAGCCGAAATTGCCAGCACGTCAGTCACTTTGTAGGTGGCCAAAACGCCCGTGTGGGTTTTCGGTTCAATGGTGAAACCGTAGGAACGGGTGTAGTTCGGATTCAGCGGATCGCTGGTGGATTCGTAACCGATGATGGTGTCGAACACGCCCACTTTCCAGTCAATGCCATTGCCCACTGGGGTGCGCAAAGTAACATACGCTTGGCGGAGATTGGCAATAGTATTGTTAGGACCTATGCTGGCGGGAGTCGCATCCGGGCCGAACATGAGTTCGACGTGGTAGCCGGAAGCCCAAGGGCTTTCATCCATCGGCTTGTCGAGTGCCAAGTCAACGGCATTCAGACTGAAGCCGTCGTTTTTGGCGAAGGCATAGCCGGGAATATTTCGAGTGCCGCCGTTAGCTGGTCCGCTGTCCGTACCTGGATTCCATTGTGCCGCCACGTCAACGTAACCGCTGAGCGTGGTGTTCGAGAGCGCGGTTTGCACCTGGCTCATTTTTTCGTCCGCGCGCGCCGCCGAGGCAAGACTGACCACCCCGATGGCCGCGAGACCCACTGTCCATTTATTAAACTTCATCTGGTTCCTCCGATGTTGTTTGTTTTAATTGTTTTCTGTTTTTTAGTGCGTTTGCACTTCAGGGTAAAAACCCGTTTACCCCGGCACCAAATGGTGCAATTGCAACGAAAATAGGAGAATTTCAATAATTTTACAACATTTTTTTTGGGGGAATTAAGTTGTTGTAACATTCTTAAAACCAAGCAGTTGCACCAACACCCCGCGTTTCAGATCCAATTTTGTGCAGCGGTTGTGTGAAGTTCAGGCACTCATAACCATGCCGGGCTTTGGAAGTTATGGATTCTGCTTTGTTTGAGTTTAGCGCCGCCGACTGGAACAAATAGTGCTTTGTCAGACGGCGGAAGCCCAATTGCAGGGTTGCGATTGGGGTGAGTTTTGAGAGCGGTTTTATTACGAAATCAAAGGTATGCCATCATTTGCTTATTCAGCCCGGGAGACGGCCACCGGCCGGGAAATCAACAGCTCGGTCGAAGCCGTGACTGAACAAGCCGCCATTGCCGCGTTGCTTAACCGCAACCTTTTGGTGGTGTCCATCCAGGAAAAGATCTCCAAACGAGGCAAAATGAAGGGCGGCAAGGTGGCGCTGGCCGACCTGGTCATTTTCACCCGCCAGTTGGCGACGATGATTGAGGCGGGCATTGCCATCGTGCAGTCCCTGCAAGCGCTGGCGGACCAAACGCCGAACAAGGTCATGCGCGACGTGATTCGGGACGTATGCACGCGCGTTGAAAGCGGCGAAAGTTTTTCCGAGGCGTTGCAAAAGCACCCGAAGACATTCAACCGCCTTTACTATTCCATGGTGTCGGCGGGCGAAAAGGGCGGTTTGCTGTCCGAAATTCTCGCGCGATTGGCGACTTATCTGGAAAATGCCGAACGCCTTCGTAAAAAGGTCAAGACCGCGTTGATGTATCCGTCGGCCGTGACCATCGTGGCGATTTCCATCACGGTCTTCCTGCTGGTGAAAGTCGTCCCCACCTTCAAGGAAGTTTATTCCGGCTTCGGCGCGCAATTGCCCGGACCGACCCAGTTAATGATTAATCTCAGCGACCTCGTCAAAAGATTTCTGCTCTTGTTTATCATCGCCGCGGTCGCGGCCGTATGGGGTTGGTTTCATTTCATCAAGACCAAACCGGGACGCATGTTTTGGGATGCCCAGCGCATCAAGCTGCCGGTTTTCGGCCCCATTGCGCATAAAGTTTGCCTTGTCCGCTTCACGCGCACGCTCGCCTCGCTCGTTCGCAGCGGTGTGCCCATCTTGGAAGTGCTGCAAATTGTCTCTCAAACCGTAGGCAACGTCATCATGGAGAAAGCCATCAAGACCGCCGCCCTCGACATTGAACGGGGCGAAGGCATTTCCGCCGCGCTCGGCAAGAACCCGATTTTCCCCAGCATGATCATCCGCATGCTGAGCGCCGGCGAACAAACCGGCAACATTGACAACATGCTCGAGCGCGTCTCGAACTTTCTCGACGAAGAAATTGAAACCACGCTCTCCGGCCTTATGTCGCTCCTTGAACCCATGCTGATTGTCTTCCTGGGAGTTGTCATCGGCGGCATGGTTGTTTGCATGTTCCTGCCGATCTTCAACCTCGCCAACATCGTCAATGGCGGACATTAATTAAACTTGGGACGCGGAACACACGAACCGCCGTCCGAATTCATTTCGGCCGGCGGTTTTGCTTTTCACACCGAAACCATCCCGGCCGGCTGCGGCTGAATGATTTTGATTTTAGGATGGCGCGCACGGATTTGTTCCTCAAACCAGGCGCGTGAAGCTTCACCGCCGTGGCCGAGCAAAATCGCGCGCGGCAAAACCCGCCCGACAAAATCCAGCAAATCCCCGCGGTTCGCGTGCGCGGTCAAATCGAAATCCAGCACTTCGCATTTGCGGGTGACCCGGCCGGCGCTGGGGCTGAACACAAACGTTTCACCTTGTTTCGCCGCCTTCAACCGTCCGCCCGGCGTGTCCGGGTCCGCATAACCGACGAAGAAAATAGACTGCCGCTCGTCACCAATCATGCGCGCGGCGAGGTTATGGGCGGCGGTGTTCTCGCTCATCATGCCGGCGGTAATCACAAAGATGCGCCCGCCGCTGAGCTTCATTTTTTCCGACTGGCCCTGTTCCAGCACGATGAGTTGCAGCGACTCGTGCAATTGCAAATTCGAGTGCTGGCGATGCGTCCGGTGCGCCTCCAGATCGTAAATCTCCGTGAACACGCGGCCCAGCCCGCCGATGTAAATCGGCTGCGGCTTCAATTTGCCCGCGCGCATGAGCAACGCGAGCAGCGCCAGAATCTCCTGCGTGCGCCCCAGCGCAAACGACGGAATCAGCACGCAGCCTTTGCGTTTGAGCGCGCGCTGGATCGCCGCGGTGAGCCGCTCGATTTCGCCTTCGCGCGAAAAATCCGGCGGCGCGGCGCGGTTGCCGCGCGTCGTTTCCATGATGAGCACGTCGGCCTTCACGTCTTCATAGCGCGCGGCCCGCAACATCGTCTGGTCGTGAAAGCAAACGTCGCCGGTGTAAAAAAGCGTCTCCTTTTTGCCGCGAATCAAAATGCCCGCCGAGCCCAGCGTGTGACCGGCATCAAAAAATTCCAGCGTCGGCGAGGTGAATCCCGCGCGGGTTTTGTGAAACGCCGCCCATTCGACTTCCCGATTGTAGCGGAAGCCCTGAAACACCGGCGCGATGTCGTCCACCTCGTCGTGCGTGTAGAGCGGATATTCCCGGATGCCCAGCTCGTCGCGCTGGCGCGTCATCACGTTCACCGAATTATGCAGCACGCGCTCGACGATGAAATAGCTCAACTCGCTCATCAGCACATGCGCTTTGGGGAAATGCCGCAAGGCCACCGGCAGCGCGCCGACGTGATCGTGATGGCAATGAGAAATCGCAATCGCGTCCACCTCCACATTCCCCGCCTTGCCGAACAGCGGCAACGCGTCGCGGCCTTCGCGTTTCGGGTGCATCCCGGCGTCGAGCAAAATGCGGTGATCATCCAACTCCACCAGCCAGGCGCTCGCCCCAATGTCCGTGTCGGGATTCAAATTCGTGATGTTCACCGGAAAAGTTTAACCACAGAAGGTCACGGATGGACACAGATAAAAATTGATAGGGTTGCGGCGCTGGTAGGGCCGAGCTGCTGCTCGGCCTAAACTTAAATCCGGGCGGCGCAGCAGCGCCCGCCCTACCGAAGAATTATTTCGAGGGATACCGCCAGACCCAGTCGCCGTTATTTATGTCCACCACGCCGTTTTTGTTGAGACCAACCTCGCCCCCGTCATCCGCCTCATTCCATCCGACCGAGTAGAGAACGAATTGTCCATCGGAAGTGCGGTGGTAATGCAACGGCTGCCCGTTGATGATGTCGTGCGGCAGTTTGGCGATGAACTGCGGCGATAACGCGTCAAGCGATTCGGGATATTCGCCGTGCGCCAGCCGGTAACGCTCCAGCGCGATGGCTGTGCGCGCCAAGTCCACCAAAGCTTGCGCGTAGGCAAATTTTTTCGCGGCATTGCCCAGTGCGGGCAGCATCAGCTTTTCGAGCATATTGAAAGGACTGACGGATTTGATTTCAGCCGTTAATACAGCATCACCGCGCCGGAGCAGGTCCGGAGAAAAAGTGCCTTGGTTCACATCCGCCACCGGAATGTAATATTCCACCATCATGCGGGCGCACCGATACTGGTTTTGATAAAACCAACCGGTTGGGATCAAACGGGCGGCGAATTTGCCCGGCAAGAGTGGGTTCATGACCCCTCCCTCTCCATTGCTTATTCCGCCCAGGTCTTGCACTTGCTCCGGGTGACGACGCAAGCGATCCATTTCGCCGCGCATGGACAATTTGTAATCTGCCAGAAAGTCCAGCTTCGCCAGCTCCGCGTCGAGCGCGACAAGTTGTTCGTCCGACCACCGGTGTTCCGCCAAGCCTTCCCAAACCGGCTGGAGCATGATTTGCAACATCGCGATGCGGACCAAATGAGAAATCAAAAACGGCTCGGTGCGGATTTTGTCGGTCAGTTGCAACGCCAGCTTCACATCGGCCAGGGCTTTTTCCGGCTGGCCGTTTTGCAGTTCGGCAATGCTACGCAGTTGGAGAGCTTGGCTGCATCTTTTTAGCACGGCCAGATGCGGCAGCCAAATGGCCGCCGGGGATTCACTATCATAATTGAGCGGAAACCGCGAGCAAGGTAACCGGCTGGCTTCTCGTAATTCCTCAATCACCGAATCGTATTTGCTCAACGCAAACAGCACATCGGCGGCAGGCGATTGCGGCTGCGACGGAACCGAAAACTCGTTCGTCTTTGCCGCCAGCGCCCGATAGTAATTTTGCCAGATTCTCAAATCGCTCACGGTTGATTTCTGCCAGTTGCCAGTACCGTTGGTGGGCCAGCCGTCATAGTGGGCAATCTCCATTTTGATGCGTTCAACAAAGTTTGTATCGCGCTGCTCATGTGGAATTCGTTTTCCATCACGAGTTAGAATGAAGCCATAACTCGTGAAAGCTATGGGTGTCAGCGCAAAATTCTGGTCGTCCGGCACCGTCGGCGGAACCACGCTGGGAAAATCAAAATGTTCACCTTTGGCTTCCCATTCCTGTTTGAATTTGTTCCAGGCATGCCAGCCGCGCCAATCCTCTTCGGCGTAAAACAGCGCAATCAACGTGGCCAGGCACGCGGCGCCAAATAGCAGCCGCCTGAAGTTGCGCCAGCAAAAAAAACAGCGGATGAAAGTCAAAAGGCCAACAAACGCGGTGGCGGCCACCACGCTGACCAGGAGCATGAAAACCAGCACCGGCCACCAGTCCGAAAAATGTCTTGGCCCGCCGGGAATAAACAGAGTGACAATCAGAACGATAAAAAACGTCGCCACCACCACAATCAGCCACGCGCGCAGCCAGTGCAGACCAGTCCACGATTTTTTCCAGATGCTTTTGGGTTCTTCGCTCATATCGTTTTCATATTGGGCGGAGCGGCAGCTCCGCCCTGCCGATGATTGGTAGGGCTGCGCTGCTGCGCAGCCTCGGACGACCGGCAGGTCGTCCCTACCATTTCACGCCGTCATAAATTCCACGCGTTCGCTGCGCGGCTGCGGCACTAATGGTTTAGACCGGTCAGCATCACGTGTGTCACGGGGGCCGATCAATTCGGCCAGCAAACGCTGCTGCCGCCGCAATTCCACAATGACTTCGGGCGACGGCGGTGCGGTTTTTTCCGCCATGACCGGCGATTTGTCGCGCATGGAAAAATCCACCGCCAGAATCAAAATCCAAACCGCCGCCAGACCCGCCCAAGCTGCGGGATGAGGCCACAGGATGGTTGAGAGTTGAGCGATGAAAGTTGAGCCGCCTTCGCTCCGCTTCGGCGCGCCAGGGAGTTGAACTTCGGCGGCGGCAAGAATTTCCTCACGCCATTCGCCGGGAACCTGCCGCAGCGGCTGGCATTGAAGTTTTTGTTCAAAATCGTCCATGTTCAAGCTCCGTCAGTTTCTTCATCCATCATTCTGCATTCTTCATTTCCTCATAAATGGGACGCAGCCGCTCGCGCAATTTGTCTAGCCCGTAGCGATAACGGCTGGCCGCCGTGTTTAACGGAATGTCCAGCGCATCGGCGATTTGCTCGAAGGTCAGTCCGTCCCAAAGCTTCAAATGCACCACGACGCGCTGCTCCGCCGGCAGTTCAGTCAGCGCTTCGGCCAGCGCGGCGCGAAAGGTTTGTTCGTCCGGATCGCTGGCTGGCGCGAAGGGCGAGATGATTTCGGCGGCGAACTGTTCGCGCGTTTTGTCGCGTGTGCCGCGCCGCCGGATCAAATCAATCGCCGCATTGTGCGCCAGCCGGATGAGAAACGCGCGTTCGTCCCGCACGCCGTTCAGCAATTCCGGGTCGCGGGCGAGCTTGACGAAAACGTTCTGCAGCAGGTCGCGGGTGTCGGCTTCGTCGCGGGTCAGGTTCAGGAGAAAGGCATAAAGCGCTTGGGCGTGCTCGTCATAGAGCCGTCTGAGTTCCGGTCCGCGCATGTTTGTCTGTATGACGCGCCCGGCGGGCAAATTTGTCTAGTGCGAAAATAAAAGCCGTTTTACGGAGATGATTTTTTCCCTTGTTCGGGGGAAACGTTGCCTCCCGGCCGGGAAGCAGTTCCGGCGCGAAATTCGGCGGCCACCCGTTATCCGTTTTCCGGGGTCGTGCGGATGAAGTCGGTTTTCGGCAGGCGGGTCAGGGCATGGAGCATCACGTAGGTGATGAAAAGAAACGCGGCGAAGAACACCAGAAACGCCGCGGAGGCCGTATTGATCATCGGGCCGCCCACCCAGGTGTCCAGGCCATGATAGATTTTTCCCGGCCGCAGAAGCACGTCCCAACTGTTGAAACGCAAAAACCGGCCGAGATAGATTCCCAAGCTGCCCAATCCCACCGCCAAAGCCACAAACAACCAGCCCGCCACCCGCCCGAACATCCGCGCCACAATGGCTTGCATGAAATAAAGCGACACGAAACCAAGCATCAATCCAGTGAAAGCACACAGCAAAATTAGCGTCAGATCGGTCCAAAAAAAGCGGGGGAATTTTGCCGTCAGGTGAATCAAGTCGGTTAAGATGTAAGGCGCATTCGGAAAGAACAGGCACCATGCGCCCGCCAGACCAAGCAACCGCCACGTTTTTTGCTGCTCCGTCCGAAAGGTCTCCCGCGCCAGCAGGGCGAACAGGAGCGGCAGCCACGCCAGAAACAGGTTCCAGACCAGGAAGCCGTAGTGAAGGTCCCTGGTCCAGGCAATGCGGGTGAGGACGAAGACGACGCTCGCGGTCGTGGCGAACATCAACGCCAGCATCGGGGCGCGGGTGTCGTGTTGGAAGGGCAGTCTCAGGTATTTCATAATGGCGAATCAGCACTCGTTAGACCGGGTTTGCCCAAACTTGTTCACCCAGCCCCAGGTTATGTTCAATCGCAGGCACGGTTTGTCCGTATGACGCGCCCGGCGGGCAAATTTGCCTGGCCGGAAAACAAGACTATTCTCCGGGGAAGATTTTTTCTTTCCGCCGGCAACGTTGTCCAACCGCCAGAATCATCGCGGCCAAAATCAACATGGGGACCAGAATGACGAACGCCAGATACAACACGATGTAAATGATCGCCAGAAATCCGGAAAACTTCCAACCTGCCGCCACCGAGCCGATCGTCCCATTCAACACGCTGGTAAACTTTCGCAGCCCGGCAACCTGCGCCAACAGGAACATCACGCTGATGGCGCAGGCGCGTTGCAACAGATCCCTGACCGACAAGAATTCAGCCCGCCGGAAAACCGCGAGCCTTTGCAAAAAAAGTTTTACCAAGGTTTTCCTCCCGTTTTCACCTTTTGCCAAAGCGGCCCGAGTGTTGTGGCGTAAAGCAAGGCGGCGTCGCCGACCTGATTGCTCGCGCAGTATTTTAACCGCCCGCCCGTTCGTAAGGGGAACCCGGCAAAATCCAACGTGGCCGCGAGCGACGTGAGAAATTTTCCATCGTCGAACGTGCTGGCGCCAATGAATGCCATGCCGCTCGAACCGGCGCTGATTTCGAACCACGGAATGATCGGGCCGGAATCAACGTCGGCCTCGCCCTTCCATGATTTCGGCCATTCATGCGCGTAACCGAAACCCAGCGTGATTTCGCCGAGTTCCTTTCGGGCACGCTGGTATTGATCGCGGGCGAAGTCCTCGTCCAGCAGTTGCAGGGAATGCGCCACCATCCAAATCGTCGAACCCTCCGGGCCATCCAATGGCGTGCCGTCCGTCGTGAAACTGGAAATCAGCAGGCCCGATTCACGGTGGACAAGTTTCTGCTTCGCCATGGCAATCCAGTCACGGATCAATGCCGAATGATCGCTGCCATCGAGGTAATCAGCCATTTTGATGGCGTCCAGCGCGACGCAATGATCGAACATCCAGCATTCATCGGGATAACTTTCCAGCAGCATCCGCGGACTTTTCCGGAAGCGTTCCACGATGGCGTTTACGCGCCCGGTCAACAGCGGCCTGTATTCCGGTTTCTCTTCGACCACCCATCGCGAGGCAAGCATCGGGCGATCTCGCCGTCCAGAAACAGGCTGTGCACCGGCTGCACGAGATAATGCCGGTCTTTGGCGTAAGACATCAGGAAGAAATACATCCCTTCCTGTTTTTCGAGCCGCAAGGTTTCGTCAATGATTTGGTCCATTGCCTGGAGGTAAAGCGGTTTGGACGCCGGGTCGCGCAAGGCCATGTTGGCGAGCGACCAGACCAAGAAGCTTCGCCCCATAAAATCCCATTCGGCATTGCTGGCCCGCATTTTTTCCAGTTCCTGTTGGCGCAAAGCCGTGTCAGTCCAGAGTTGCAAATGCCGGGCCGCCAGCTGGCGGGCTTTGGGTGAAAGACCTGAATCCTGGCGGAATTCAGAGAGCGGTCGGGCGAAAAGGAGATGCAGGCAGGGCAGCCAGATGATCGCAGCGACCACCAAAGTCGCCAGTCCGGCCAGGATTCTTGATATTCGCGATTTCATGAAAATATCAATCGGCGTGCCGCCTCAAAGACCGTTTCATAAAAACTGCCGTGAAAGTATTCGCGCCCGATAAACTCCACCGACCGCGCCGGGTCCCAGATAAACGGCCGCAGCACCCAGCAAATTTGACTGCCGAGAAACAGATTTCCCGCCAGCCACGCGAACAGAACCTTCCGGGCCGTGGACGCACTGCGCGCCCATTCCGACAGGAGCGGCAGCAGATGCACATTGCCCACAACGCCGGCCAGTGCGATGAACCCCGCCAGCGTCAATTGCATGACACCATACTCCGGCGACGACAACTGCATCGTGGCCGTGAGCGGCGGCGTGTTCCAGACGACGAACCACGCGATCGGACTCAGCGCGCCCAGCACCACCGACGCGACGGCAAAACTCATCAAGACAGCGGTTAGCGACTGGCGGAAAGTCAAATTGATCCCGAGCAATGGGGCAAGCATTCCGTTCAGCAATCCGTTGCCCAAGGTGGTCAGCAGGATGACCAGCGGGAGTTTGATGCCGGTATAGAACGCCTGCCAAGGACCCCGCCATGATCCCATGACCGCGCCATAAACACCCGCCCCGATCACAATGGCGACGGCGCAAAATACCATGAGATTCAATTGCCGGCACAACATCCATTCGCGAAGCAGTTCCGGCCGGGCGCACAGAAAAACGCCGATGGAACCCGGTCGCAGGTTCTGGCAGTCAGGTAACGACCTCGCCGCAGGATGATCAATCACAGGCACAATTTGACAGGATGATCAACGCGATCCCGACTTTGACGCTCCGTCCTGCCCATTCAAACAATCGCCCCAGTGGGCCACGAAGAATTTTTTCTCCGTCGGTAAAAAAGTTTCCGAAGTCCCCAGGATGGGTCGCAGCGCGGTGGTCATTTGTATTGCCACCAGCAGGAAGATGACCACCCAGGTGCGGAAACCGGCGAGCGATCTGGCGTTCGATTGCGAAAATCCGGACTCCAAAAACCGCAGTCCAAAGATGGTCGCAATGAACCAGAAAATTAGATGCAGTGTGCCCATCCAGGCGAGCGATTCCGTGGACTGCGAAAAAATCCACGCCACCGGAGCGAAGCCGATCAGCAGGATGGTCATCAGCATCAGCAGTCCCGCCAGCAGGCCGCCAACTTCGACCAGCCGCGCCTGCGAACCGCCCAGACAGGTGAAAATGTAAAGGCTTGGCAGGCAAATCAGCGCCGAAATCATCAATCCCACCGCGACCTTGACCGGGGCGGCCCAAAGTTGTGTGCCGCCGGAAAACGTGCCGGCCACCACGCCGTAAATCAGGCTGCACACGACCGACACAAAAACCATCGCTATAATCAATCGCCCCGCACCTGGCTGGCGCAACTGGAACATCACGCGCCGCGGCTGCCGCAGGATGGCTTCAATGGCGACGATAATGTTCGGGATGGCGGCGCGCTCGGCTGGGTCATCGCCCAGCGGTCGCGGGCCGCTGGCAGGCATCACGGGCGGGAGTTGCGGTGGAATTTGGGGCGGGATTGGATTTTGATCGTTCATAGGTCAATGATGTTTTGGTTTAATCGAATTGCTGGAAAATTTGCAGCAGCGAATGGAAAACATTTTCGTAAAAATTTCCGTGCAGCGCCGCCGCGCGGAAAAATTCCACCGGCAACGACGGCGAGCCGATGAACGGGCGTAAAATCCACGAAAGCTGGCTGCCGAGAAACAGGCTGCCCGCCAGCCACGCAAACAACACCCGGCGCGCGCCGGTCCGGCCCCCACCCAACTGCGTGAGCAATTGAAACAAGCGCGCATTGCCTGTTATGCCGGCGAAAGCAATGACGGCGACGTGCGTGAGCTTGATGAAGTTGTAAGCCGGCGCGGAAGCCGCTGCCGCCGAAATCGGCGGGGCGTTCCAAACCATGAACGCCAGCAGCGGGCTGAACGCCCCGAGAATGGCCGCCGCAATGACAAAGCTCATCAAAATGGCCGAGAAGGATTGACGAAATGGGATGTTCAAGCCCAGCAACGGCGCGAGCATGGCGTTGAGCAGCGCGGTGCCGGCGGTGGTGAGCAGGATGATGAGCGGAAATTTGACGGCCACGTACAGTGCCTGTTGCGGATCACGCCACCAGCCCATCGCGGCACCGTAAAGACCCGCGCCAACGACGATGACGACAACCTGCAGTGCGAACCGTCGCGCGCTCCATTGCCCGGTCCAAGCCGCGATCTTTTCCGACTCACCGCGCAAAAGCACGCTGATTTCGCGTTGATTTAATTCGTCAAGCGCACACATAAAAGCTCTTCAGCCATTTTCGCGCCCGTTGAAACAGGCGTGATTTGCATCAGCCGCTGTTCAACCGCGTTGATAACAGAATCCGGCGTCGAAGTGCCAGCCGTAATCCCGACAATCTGTGCGTCGGCAAACCAATCAATCTGCAAATCGTCGGCCGCTTGCACGTGATGAACGCGCGCACAAAAGCGGGCGCAGGTTTTGACCAGTTCCTGCGTGTTGTTGCTGTGCGCGCCGCCGATGACGACGACCACATCGCATTTTTGGGCGAGCTCAACGGCTGCGTTCTGCCGTTGTTTCGTCGGCTGGCAGACGGTGTCAACGAAACACACTTCCGACTGCGGAAAGCGTTCCCGCATCAGCCGCACGAGATGCCGGACTTTGTCAATCGGCTGCGTCGTCTGCGAAACGACACCGAATCGCGGCCGCTCGCAAAGTTTGGCCACGTCCTCCCTGGTCAACACCACGTCGAACTCGTCGAGATCTCCGGTCATGCCACGCACTTCCACGTGGTCGCGTTTGCCGATGATGACCGGGTGAAACCCTTCATGCACCAGCTTCGCCAAGCTGCGATGGGCAGCGTGGACCAGCGGGCAGGTCGCCTCGACCAAGCTCAGGCCGCGTCCGCGCGTTTCGCACATCGCGCGTTCCGACGCGCCGTGGGCCGTGACCATCACTGTCCGCGTGCCCACACCGGCGGGTTGTTGCGCCAGACGGATGCCTTGCGCGCGCAATTCCGCCAGCACGGTTTCGTTATGGACAAGATCGCCCAGAATGGTGAGCGGCTCG